>ENA-UEYI01000264-UEYI01000264.1-human-gut-metagenome-genome-assembly--contig:-NODE-264-length-54699-cov-5.506756_pt1 | contig 54699 bp, 45 predicted proteins | sample MGYA00242900_ERZ507916 | MGnify/ENA primary metagenome ERZ507916 (study PRJEB26167, sample SAMN06115521) | human gut metagenome | host: Homo sapiens | place: China:Chongqing | collected 2015-09-02...
AGCGGCAGACATATTTACGTTCTCTGCAAAAGGGGTGGGCCGATGGGACGCCAGTATTCGATTACCGCGATCGGCTCGGTTGTCATCCAGACTGCCATCAACTCCTTAGGTTCCATCGCGGTTGCCTCCGTCACCGCAGGTCAGAAGATCGGCATGTTCTTCTGCTGCCCGTTTGACGCGCTGGGCGGCACGATGGCAACCTACGCCGGACAGAACGCCGGTGCCGGAAAGGTAGACCGCATCCGCCAGGGCGTCCGGTCCGCAACTCTCATCGGCGGCATCTACTCCATTGCGGCGTGTATCGTGCTGACCGTGTTTGGCGGCGTGATTCCGCTTCTCTTCGTCGATGCCTCGGAAACAGTTGTAATCCATCAGGCGCACCAGTTCCTGACCTTCAACTCCCTGTTCTACATACCTCTGACAATCGTCAATGTATGGCGTTTCACGATTCAGGGAATGGGCTACAGCCTGCTCGCCATCCTGGCGGGTGTCTGCGAAATGATCGCCCGCGCCATGGTCGGCTTCCTGCTGGTGCCGATCTTTGGCTACATCATCATCTGTTTTGCCTCGCCGCTTGCATGGCTGCTCGCCGATGCATTTCTGATTCCGGCATTCTTCTATTGCCAGAAACATTTGCTGTCTGAGAAAGCACGGATGGACTAAAACAAAATAAATAATACAACTCAAAAAAACTCCTCAGAAAGCTTTCATTTTGACCACTTTCTGAGGAAATTTTTGATTGCAGATTCTTATTTTGGGCTTTCGCCAATTTGATTTTCAAAGATTTTTATTGTTCCGTCTATCCTTACACAAGCACAGTTCTATGCAAATGATTTCATTTTTGTACAGACAGAGTTCACGCATTTTCACTTTCCTCCGGCTCATTCTCACTCCACTTATCCCGCCTTTGTATCTCTTCTATTTGCCTCTTCTCATCCCGCACGTCCCTATAAAATGCCGCAAATGCCGCCTCCTCATATGGGCGCAGAAACAGATAGCCGATATTGAGCGGTCTCATCAGCACTGCCAGAAACAGCACGGTCAAAGCCCCATAGACAAATGACGCCTGTTCTACGCAGTTTACATAACTTGTTTTAGTGTGCTGACAAAGCAGATAACCCAAAAGCAATACCGCATAAAGCCCTGCATACTGCCACATATACCTCTGCTGTGTCAGTATCATAAGCATTACAGCTGCATATCCGATCATAAAACCATAAACTGCCTTTTCCCTGTCTGTTTTCTCTTCTCTGCCCGTATTCTGCCTTACCGGCTTCACTTTTAGCAGGATCCATGCAAACAGGATAAATAACAGCGGCAGACCAATGATCGCTCCCCGGATCAGCCACAAATCCGCCTGTTTGTTATAACCCGACCATGTTGTCAGCCCGCAGATCAGATCCTTGTAAACAGGCAGCTGATCGTACCAGCCCTTTATAAACAGACTGAAAATGGAAAACAGGGTTAAAACAGCTCCAAAAGCTGCTTCAATCCCTGTCCATAAATCTAAACTTTTAAACTGCGCAAAAAACTTTTTCATTTTGATCATAAGAACATGCAATGTGCCAGTGCCTGTCGCAGTTCCTCCTCCTTAATCGGTTTTGAGATAACTTCGGAAAAGCCGCAGTCATAAAAGATTTGTTTGGACTCCTCCGTAATGTTGGATGTCATGACTAAAAGCGGCAGAAGTTCAAAATAAGGATCCGCAAGCTGTCTGATCTCCTTTGCTGTCTGGATACCGCCCTTAACAGGCATCATATGATCAAGAATAACAAAATCATATTTCCTTGTATGAAGCTCTTCAATCGCCTCTTCACCACTTTCCACGGTCTTTGCCTGCATACCGTATGATTTCAGCAAAGATGCGACCAGCTTACAGTTTACCGGACTGTCATCTACCACAAGTGCCTTCACCTGCTTGGCGTAATACAGATTCTGTGCCTTTTTGCGGGAATCTGTGATCAGTTCCTTCTGCTCTTCTCTGTGTTTCTCCTTGATCTGTCCGATCGTTTCCTCATCCTCAACCGTCTGCAAAAATGAAATCACAAATTTGGTCTGTCTGACCTCTGCTCCAGCGGTCTTATCCAAAAAGATACCGTTCAGCTTCTGGATCATGTTTTTGGCAAGTGCAAAGCCCGGCGCATTTCCGTATCGCAGATCCTCTGTCAGATCCTCACTGCAGTCGATCCTGCACACCAGTGTGATATTCTGCCCTCTTCTTGGCAGAATACCCTTTTCATAAGTAACGGTCATTGTGACTGTTCCCTGCTCCGTAAACTGCAGCAGATCACTTAAGATATTGATCATGGCAAGACGGATCTTTTCGGTATCTCCAACGAGTACGCTGGGCAGATCATAATCCACATGCAGCAGAAAAACCTTATCCTTTCCCCGGATCATACTCTGTATTTTCTGGTTAATTTCCAGGAACAGACCTTTTGTATTATACGGTGATATCTGCTCAATTTCCTTAGCAGGTGCTGCTGCAGCTGTCACATAACTGCCATCCTCTCTTTGTTCCAGCAAAAAACCGGACAGGATCATATCCCTTTCCTTCATGCAGAGCAGATACATCAGAAGCATTAAGATCAGATACTCCAGTACAGTCGCAAGTATTTCCTCATAGCTTGTCTGATATGTGTAGCGCAGCGTATGAAGTCTGTTGTCCGTCTGGTAAAATTTATACAAAAATACACAGAGCATGGCAAAAAAACAATTTCTTGCCGTGTGTATAAATATCGCTTTGTCCGCATACAGAAGACTGACAAGCGGTACGATCACATAAAACAGCTTCAGACTGATCACATCATTACAGGCAACCAGACAGACAAGCCCTTCCATAAGTGTCAGACAGACACATCGGTTGACTGTTTCATTATAAGAATACCGGCAGACGATCACCGGAATAACCGATGCCGCAAAAATCAAGAGACATACTTTGATAAGTATGCTCTTTTCCAGCACAAGCACATCCACCTGCCATGCGATAACCGCCGCAGGGATCAGTATCAGAAATGCCGCGATCAGCTTCCCGAGAATCCCATTGATCCTGCGGTTATTATCTTTTATAAAATCCCTCATATAAAGATTTTGATTCATGTAGTATCCTTCTCCTTATAACCCTCTCACCAATACTTGACTTATTCAGAATTTTACCATATTTTACGCTGAGAATCCAGTTTTTGTTTGACAAAGAATCGTTTCTTTGATACAATATCGTTCGGTAATAAAAAAGCTGATGTGGCTCAGAGGTAGAGCACTTCCTTGGTAAGGAAGGGGTCACGGGTTCAATTCCCGTCATCAGCTCTTACAATTTTTCCCCTGGAAACCTTGAAAATACGGCATTTTCGAGGTTTTCTTTTTTCCCTTCAGGTGAGGTACACTGAGGTACCCCCCTTTCACCTGGCATCAGAGACAGAACGCTGAAGCTGAAAACAGAACAAAACAGCGCTGTATCCATCTAAGACACAGCGCTGTTCTTTTTATCTGCTTTATTTATCCTTGATGTTATTTTCGTAGATCTCAATCTCGATGCGATAAGCATCTCTCTCCAGCTTCAGCTGTTTGATCGCCTCTTCATTTTCCTGAATCTTGGCATGTGTTTCCTCTAAATGCTTCTTGATCACATCACTGCCGCTGCTCAGCAGATGCTCTGCCAGACACTGTCCGTACAGATCACACTTAATCGCATATTCGGCGTTTAAATTTTCCAGCTCTTTAATCTGCTGCTCAAGATTTTGGAAATTAACCTTTAATTCTTTGTAGATTTTTTCTCTCATCTTGGTATTTGGATCATTTCTCTCCATCTGAAATTCCCTCTCATTCTTTTATGCTATGTAATAGCTTTGCTACAGTTTACACTTCCTTTTTATCATATATCAACATACCAAATGCAGTCAAATCTATTTCCCGTTTTCTCCATTTTTCATGCAGATGCGGTCGTTTTTTCGACATATTCGGTCATCTGTTATTCGATCACCTTCCGTAATTTTGATTTCAGTCTGCTCAATGCATTATCTGTTGATTTTTCATCCCTTCCAAGTACCTTTGCAATCTCCACATATCCCATTCCGGTCAGGTACAGATCCAGCACCTGCTTTTCAAAGCTGCTGAGCCGGGACTGTATCATCTGTTCAATATATTCTACATTTTCCCGGTCTATGAGCATTTTTTCCGGATCGCTGAGCTGTCCCGACTGCAATACGTTTTCCAAAGACACATTTTCCTTCTGCTCATCCGTATGTGTTGTCTCGCCTGACAATGAAATATATGTATTAAGGGGCATATGTTTTTTTCGCCCGGATGCCTGCACAGCCGTATACATCTGTCTGGAAATACAGAGCGTGGCAAATGTTGAAAAGCCGGCATCCCTGCCAAAATCATAATCTCTGACAGCTTTAAACAGACCGATCATTCCTTCCTGTATCAGATCTTCTGTATCACCGCCCAGAATATACATGGATTTTGCTTTATCCCTGACAAGATTTTTATATTTATCCATCAGATAATCCATGACCTCCTGCTCTCCTTCACGCAGTCGTATGATCAATTCTTCATCCGAACAATCCTTCCATCTGTCCCGCATTTGTTACCTCATTTTCCTCTATTTCTTTACCTGCATTCTCTGTCTGACAACCTCATAGGCAAGTACACCCGCTGCCACAGATGCATTCAGGGAATCTATGTCTCCCTGCATTGGAATCCTTGCCACAAGGTCGCATTTGGACTTCACAAGACGTCCCACACCTTCCCCTTCATTCCCGATCACCAGTCCGATCGGTCCTGTCAGATTCTGCCTGTACATGATCTCGCCGTCCATATCCGCACAGACAAACCAAAGCCCTTCTTTTTTCAGCTCTTCTATCGTCTGGGAAAGGTTAGTCACCTTTGCAACCGGCGTGTAATTCAGTGCACCTGCGGATGCCTTCGCAACAGTCGCAGTCAGTCCGACTGCCCGGTTCTTCGGAATGATCACTCCATGTGCACCTGCTAAATTGGCTGTTCTGATGATCGCACCAAGATTGTGCGGATCTTCAATATTATCCAGAATAAAAATAAACGGATCTTCTCCCTTTTCTTTTGCTTTTTCCAGAATATCGGAAACCTCCGCATATTCATAGGCCGCCGCATAGGCTATGACACCCTGATGCTTGCCGGTCTCGGACATCTGATCAAGACGTTCCTTTGTTACATATTTGATCATGACATCCTTTTTCTTTGCTTCCCTGCGGATGGTCACCATAGGTCCATCCTGGCAGCCGTCCAAAATAAATACCTTATCAATCGGCTTGCCACTGCGAAATGCTTCTATGACCGCATTTCTGCCTTCTATCGTAAATTCTTCGTATCGCATCTTTTCCTCATTTCTGTCCGGATTCCCGGTCACTTGATTCTGCCGTCAGATTTCTTTTCCGATCAGCGTAAGCCCCTTCTTTACAAGAAAAAGCAGTCTGTCTGTCTGTTCCGTCAAATATAAATAGCCCATCAAAGCCTCAAACCCGGTCGCTTTCCGGTAAGCAACAACGGAAGCATTTTTTGCGGTATGCGAGGTTTTGGCATTCCTGCCTCTTCTGTATACACCGGCTTCTTCTTCCGTCAGCTCGGGCAGAAGTGCTTCGATCATCTCTGCCTGCGCACCCGCTTTCACCACCGCGCTCTTGATCTTATGTAAACTGTTGGCATCACGATTGCATCGCTCCACCAGAACCGTCCGGATCACAAGATCATAAATACAGTCGCCTAAAAAAGCAAGCGTGATCGGCGAATAGGTTCTGATATCCGTTTCCTTACAGGCAAATGTTTCCTTGATCTGCGAAAGCAGACTTATGCTCTCTTCCATTTTACTCCTTCTCTGGTATCCTCTAACACGATACCCTTCTCCAGCAGCTCGTTACGGATCTCATCTGCACGGGCAAAGTTCTTCTGCTTTCTGGCATCCTGTCTTTCCTGGATCAGCTTTTCAATATCTGCATCGAGAAGCTCCTGCTTCGGCTCAATGAGCAGACCGCAGATATCTGTCAGCATTTTCAGCTCTTCGTACAGATTCTGTAAATATGCCTTGGAGCTTTCTTCCCCTGTATTGGAGTTGATAAATTTTACCAGTTCAAAGATAACTGAAATGGCATCTGCTGTATTGAAATCATCATCCATCGCTTCGTCAAAACGGTTTACATAATTTAATGCCTGCTCATAAAGTATGCCCTCTTCTTCCGTCATATGGCTGTTTACAGCATGCTCTAATCTGTACTGCATGTTCTGCGCACAGGTCAAGATTCTCTCTAGTCCGTTCTTGGCAGCTTCCATCAGCTCCGCGCTGAAGTTCAGCGGGCTTCTGTAATGTGCGGAAAGCATGAAGAAACGAAGCACCTGAAGATCATATTTTTCACTGATATCACGTACGGTAAAGAAGTTACCGAGTGATTTACTCATCTTCTTATTATCAATGTTCAGGAACGCATTATGCATCCAATATCTTGCAAAGATCTTGCCATTGCATGCCTCCGACTGTGCGATCTCATTTTCATGATGTGGGAAGATCAGATCTTCGCCGCCTGCATGGATATCGATCTCATCACCGAGGTATTTTTTGCTCATAACGGAGCATTCGATATGCCAGCCCGGACGACCGTCGCACCATGGAGATTCCCAGTAAGGCTCGCCGTCTTTTTTCGGCTTCCATAATACAAAGTCAAGCGGGTCTTCCTTTTGATCCTCGCCGGATACGAGAAGGCTTCTGTTACCACCTCTTAAATCGTCGATATTTTTATGAGAAAGCTTTCCATAATCCTTAAAGCTTCTTGTTCTGTAGTAAACAGTTCCGTCTGCTGCCACATAAGCATGCCCTTTGTCGATCAATGTCTTTATCATATCGATCATACCGCCAATTTCCTGCGTGGCAAGCGGATGTGTGGTGGCAGGCTTTACATTCATGGCTGCCATATCCTTTTTACATTCTGCGATATAACGCTGGCTGATCACGGAAGCATCTACGCCTTCCTCAATCGCGGCTTTGATGATCTTATCGTCCACATCGGTAAAGTTGGATACATAGTTGACCTCATAGCCTTTATGTTCCATATAGCGGCGTACCGTATCAAATACGATCATCGGACGTGCATTTCCGATATGGATCAGGTTGTATACGGTAGGACCGCAGACATACATACGGACCTTTCCTTCTTCGATCGGTACAAATTCCTGTTTTGTTTTTGTAAGCGTATTATAAATCCTCATGTAAAGCTCCTTTCCTGAGTGCTTTTACTTCATTTTCCAGTTCTATCAGTTTATTGGTCAGTGCGATATTACTCTGTCTGAGCATGGACAGATCTTCCTTAACCGGATCCGGCAGATGCACCTGATCCATTTCTTCCTGTGGCAGGGAAACATTATTCCGCTTGACTACTCTGCCCGGAACACCGACTACCGTCGAATTCGGCGGTACAGGCTCTAAAACAACGCTTCCTGCGCCGATCTTGGAGTTATCTCCGATCGTAAAGGAACCGAGCACTTTTGCGCCCGCACTGATCATGACATTATTACCGATTGTCGGATGTCTTTTTCCCTGTTCTTTACCGGTTCCGCCAAGCGTCACACCCTGATACAGCGTTACATTATCGCCGATGATCGCCGTTTCTCCGATGATCACACCGTTTCCATGGTCGATAAACAATCCTTTGCCGATCTGTGCGCCCGGGTGGATCTCGATACCGGTCTTTCGGACGCCTCTCTGGGACACCCATCTTGCCCAGAAATAGTGCCCGTTTAAATACAGCTTATGTGCAATACGATAATGCAGCATAACCTTAAAACTCGGATACAGAAAGACTTCCATATTAGAGTGGATCGCCGGATCTCTCTCCCGGATGATCCTGATCTCTTCCTTTATATTTTTGATAAAACCCATGGTAACACCTTCCTCACTATAAAACGCCTCTATATATTTAATATATAGAGACGTTTCACCGCGGTTCCACTCTACTGAAGGAATGATACAATTCATTCCAGCTCTTATGCATCTTTAACGCAGATGATACGTGCCTGCTTACTGGATTCAGCGGGCAGGCTCCCGGACGCACTTCTTTACCGCTCATTTGATGAATGCTTTCAGCCAATGCATTCACTCTCTGGCAAATCTGCGGTAAATACTCTTTCCGTTCTACGCCTGTTTTCGTTCTTTCACTCTTCTATTAGGATATGAAATGACATGCATTTTGTCAAGTCTCTGTTTTCATGCTACAATAGAGTATATCGGAGTTTCAGAAAGGACATGCCATGAAACAGAAAATCTTTAATATCATACAGATCGGCGATAAAAGTAACCGGATCAGCCGTTTTTTTGATATCTTTATCACGGTCACCATTTTTTGCAATATTGCGGTTATGTTTTTGCAGACCTTTGATCAGTTTGCTGCATTTTCAGGCGTTTTCAAGGTTGTGGAATACAGCACACTTTTTATTTTCTGCATTGAGTACGGGCTGCGGATCTGGACAAGCGAACTGCTTTATCCCATGCCACATAAATGGCAGTCCGTTCTGCGCTTTTTATGTTCCTTTGACGGTATTATCGACTTTCTGACGATCGTTCCGGTCTTTTTCCTGTCCGGCTTTGTCATTTTCCGTATGCTTCGCGTTGCGCGGATCTTTCATCTGTTCCGCCTCAACGCCAAATATGATTCTTTCAACATTATCACAACCGTTCTGTATGAAAAGCGGAATCAGATCATCTCTTCCGTCTTTATCGTGTTTATCCTGATGCTTGCCAGCAGTCTCTGCATGTACAGTGTCGAACATGAAGCACAGCCCACAGTCTTCCGGAATGCTTTCAGCGGTATCTGGTGGAGTATGTCGACACTTCTGACCGTTGGCTACGGTGATATTTACCCGGTCACGACTCTGGGGCGTATCATGGCGATCTGCATTGCTTACCTCGGTGTCGGTGCGGTTGCGATCCCGACCGGTATCATCAGCGCCGGTTTCGTGGAACAGTATCAGCGAAAGAGCGGCATTTTGGATTACCGCCATGCAGATATCCGGGAAATCGCGGAACTGTTTGTGGATAAACAATATGCAGGAAAGACAGTCGAGGAACTTGAAGCGACCGAACAGTTTACCGTCTACCTGCTCCTTAGGGACGGACTTTCCGTTCTGCCGCAGAAGGATCTGATCCTGAAACAAAGCGATATTATTATCATACGCGGACATGAACAATAGTATTCTATTCTTCCTTCTGGAAATATTCTTTTACCAGCTTCACAACTACACCGGACAGCAGGAATACTGCGATCAGGTTTGGAATGACCATCAGACCGTTAAAGGTTTCTGCGATACTCCACATCAATCCCAAATTCATCGTTGCACCAACGATCGCTACTAATGCATACAATACCATAAAAGGCTTGTTGACACGCTCTCCCAGTAAAAACTCCGCACATCTTGTACCGTACAATCCCCAGCCAATGATCGTTGAGAAAGCAAAACAGCACATGGCAGTCGCCGTAAAAACAGATACCCAGTTTCCGTAGGTTGCGGTAAAGCCACTGATCGTCAGCTCTGCGCCCGCTGCGCTGCCATAACCGACCGGAACACCGCTGCACAAGATCACAAGTGCTGTCAGTGTACAAATCACGATCGTATCCACAAATACCTCAAAAATACCAAAGAAGCCCTGCTTGACCGGCTTTCTTGTATCTGCACAGGCATGTGCGATTGAGCCTGTTCCAAGCCCTGCTTCATTGGAGAAAATACCACGGGAAACGCCCTTTTTCATACTCATAAAAAAGCTGCCGACTGCACCGCCCGTTACAGCAGAAGGACTGAATGCTCCTTCAAAGATCATGCCAAATACCGCCGGAAGTGATTTAAAGTGAACGACAACAACACCAATGGCTAATATAATATACATGACTGCCATAAACGGAACAAGCTTTTCCGTCACCTGCCCGATCCGCTTGATCCCGCCGATCAGGATCAGACCGATCAGAATTGCAAGAACAATACCAAGTATCAGATTCAATGTACCTGCGCTGCCCTCCGGCAAAATGCCATAACTGTACAGAGCAGAATCGATCGCTGTTGTGATCGTATTGACCTGTGTTGCATTTCCTGTTCCGAATACGGTCATCACACCAAATGCAGAAAACAGATATGCCAGCCAGAGCCATTTTTTGCCCAGGCCGTTTTTGATGTAATACATAGGACCGCCAACCAGATCTCCTTTTTTATTGGTTTCACGGAAATGAACAGCGAGCGTCACTTCCGAAAACTTAGTACACATACCAAGCAGAGCCGAAATCCACATCCAGAATACAGCGCCCGGACCACCGATCGCAATCGCGCCTGCCACACCTGCCACATTACCGGTTCCAACCGTCGCCGCCAGTGCTGTACACACTGCCTGAAATGGTGTCAACGCACCGTCGGACGCTTCTCTCTTTTTCAGCATACGACCGATCGTCACTTTCATGGCATACGGGAATTTACGGATCTGAATAAATTTCGTCCTGATACTCAGAAACAATCCGACACCAATAATACAGATCATAGCGGGAACACCCCAGATAAAATTATTGGCTACACTATTGACTCGTTCGATTACTTCTAACATGTGCTTTTCCTTACCTTTGTTTTCTTTAGCTTTTTGCACTATGATTTTCATTCATCATGTTTGACATATGTCCGTCCATTATTGCCGTGGGCAGCCGCCACAGCCACCGCAGTCACCATAAGCTGCCTGCTGTTCATACCTCTCTGACGGACGCTGCAGCATACAGATTGCCTGTGAGCTGATTCCTTCCATTGCTCCCGTAAAACCAAGTCCTTCCTCTGTGGTCGCCTTTACATTGACCTGAAAAAGCTCGATTCCAAGTGCTCCTGCGATATTTTCCCGCATGGTATCGATATACGGACGCATTTTCGGCTTCTGTGCAATGATCGTTGCGTCAATATTTTCGATCACATACCGATTGTCCTCCAAAAGCTGTCCGACCTTTTCCAACAGCTTCATACTGGAAATGCCTTCATACGCCGGATCTGTGTCCGGGAAATGCTTTCCGATATCGCCCAGTGCTGCTGCTCCGAGCAAGGCATCCATAATGGCGTGCAGCAGGACATCTGCATCCGAATGTCCCAAAAGCCCTTTCTCATACGGGATCTCCACACCGCCGATGATCATTTTTCTATTTTCCGCCAGACGATGTACGTCATAGCCCATTCCGATTCGCATATATTACCTCCTATTGACTTTTATCTGCCATTGTGACAGGTCTGTCCATTAATGAATTAACTTGGAATATTCTTCCAGATTCCAGATTTTATCTACCAGTCCTTCATAAAATTCAGGCTCATGACAGACAAGCAGTACAGAGCCCTTATATTCCGAAAGCGCACGTTTCAATTCTTCCTTGGCATCTACATCCAGATGATTGGTCGGCTCGTCCAAAAGAAGAAGATTGGTTTCCCTGTTTATCAATTTACACAATCTGACCTTTGCCTGCTCACCACCGCTCAACACTTTCACTTTACTTTCAATGTGCTTTGTCGTCAACCCGCATTTTGCCAGCGCACTACGGACTTCATACTGTGTATAGCCCGGAAAGGTTTCCCAGATTTCCTCGATACAGGATTGGTTGCCCGGTGTGACCTCCTGCTCGAAATATCCGATCTCCAGATAATCTCCCTGCACGACTGTTCCCTCTAAAGAAGGGAGCAGTGCCAGCACACTCTTAAGGAACGTCGTCTTTCCGATTCCGTTTGTTCCGACAACCGCAATCTTTTCACCGCGCTCCATACGCAGATTGATCGGTTTAGACAGCGGTTTTTCCTTATCATATCCGATCACCAGATCTGTTGTTTCAAATAAAACTCTGCCCGGCGTTCTTGCTTCCTTAAAATGAAATTCCGGCTTCGGCTTCTCTCTTGCCAGCTCGATCACATCCATTTTGTCGAGCTTCTTCTGACGGGACATCGCCATATTTCTTGTTGCGACATTCGCCTTGTTTCTTGCCACAAAGTCCTTCAGATCCGCAATTTCCTTCTGCTGCTTTTTATAAGCAGCCTCTAACTGCATCTTCTTCATTTCATATACTTCAAGGAACTTGTCATAGTTGCCGACATAACGGTTCAGCTCCTGATTTTCCATATGATAGATCAGATTGACGACATCATTTAAGAATGGAATATCATGCGAAATCAGAATAAAAGCATTTTCATATTCCTGCAGATAGCGTTTCAGCCATACGATATGATTGGCATCCAGATAGTTGGTCGGCTCATCCAAAAGCAGGATATCAGGTTTTTCCAGAAGAAGCTTTGCCAGAAGGAGCTTAGTACGCTGTCCGCCGGAAAGGTCCGTTACATCTCTGTCCAGATCAAGCTGCATCAGATCAAATGCCCTTGCCACCTCTTCGATTTTACTGTCGATCACGTAAAAATCATGACTGTCCAAAAGATCCTGCAGCGTTCCCATTTCTTCCAAAAGCTCTGCCATCTGCGTCTCATCTGCCTCTGCAAGCAGATCACAGATCTCTGTGATCCTTGCTTCCATTTCAAACAAAAAAGAATAAGCCGACTTTAACACATCCCGCATCGTCATACCCTTTTCCAGCACGGTATGCTGATCCAGATACCCGACTCTGACATTTTTTGCCCATTCCACGCTGCCCTCATCCGGCTGCAGCTTTCCTGTCACAATATTCATAAAAGTAGACTTGCCTTCTCCGTTTGCGCCGACAAGTCCGATATGCTCGCCCTTTAACAGGCGGAAAGATACATTGTTAAAAATTGCCCTGTCTCCAAAGCCATGACTCAAATTGGATACATCTAATATCATAAACAACTATACTCCTGTCTGTTTTCATTTTCTTCCCTTTTTGTTTAGGATTTCTTTCATTATTTTATAAATTCCTTAGAAATTGCCCATACTCTGTTCACATTTATCCTTTATGATTAGAACCATCAAAAGAAGTTAATGACGATATGAAGAATTTCAGCTTGTGATTAGCTTCGCCAAACAACAACACGTGCATTGCACGTTTTATCTCATACTCCCCTCTTTATTTGGCAGGTGCTCTTGGCACCTGCCCTTATTTTACTTTCTGAATTTTGCTTTTTTATTGATGCCCTTTTTCACCAAAAGTTTCTTATATATTTTATACTTGGAAGCCGGTACTTTCACTGTTACTTTTTTATTAGTGTTACCAAATGCCTTTGCTCCAACTGATTTTGTTGCAAGTTTCTTCGTTTTTACTGTAATCTTCTTTAAATTCCTGCAATTATAAAATGCTTTGCTTCCAATCTTCTTTACATTTTTACCGATGGTCACTGTTTTTAATTTCTTACAGCTATAAAATGCCCTGTCTGAGATTTCCGTCACTTTATACGGTTTACCGGCGTATGTTACTGTATCAGGGATCGTTACTCTTGTCACTGATTTCTTCGTAACCTGTGTCACAACCGCAGTTCTTTCTTCGGGGTCAAACGTTACAACACATGATACCTTTCCCAGCTTGACAACTTCAGTCATTTCCGTCTCATTATCATCGTCCTCGTCACCGTTATCATCTCTGTCATCACCGTTATCATCTCTGTCATCATCGTTATCATCTCTGTCATCATCGTTCCGGTTATCGTCATTGTTCTTGCCGCCGTTATTCGGATTTCCTGTATCACCGGTATTATCCTTCTGATCATCTTTTTTCTGGTCTTCCGTTTCCGTTTTCCTTAACTGTGCGATCTCACGGCTTTCATATGCACTACAGCCAGTTGTTTGACAGTATCTCCGTTCTTCTCCGGCAGCATCATAAGTCGCCTGCTTCACGACTGTCCATGCGCCATAGCTGTGTATTCCCGTTTCCGCTACTTCTCTGCTCTCATATGCGCCGCAGCCTGCTGTCTGACAGTACCGCCTTTCTTCCCCTTTTGTGATACAAGCCGGTACTTTTGTTTCTTTCCATGCTCCATAACTATGATTGCCCGTTGCGGGGATCGGCTCTTTACTGATCTCTTCGCCACAGCTTTTGCAAACCTGCCTGCGAAGTCCCTCTGCATAACAGTTTGCCTGTTTTACAATTTCCCATGTTGTAACAGTATGCTCACATGCCTCCTCGGCTCCGACTACGATCTGATAGCTTGTGCTCTTGCCGCCGTAAGATACCGTAACCGTCTGTCTGCCGGATTTACTCATGTCATAACCGCTGCAGCTGATCATATTTGTATCGTATACATATCCCGTGCTTCCATCACTCATTGTCGCCTGCAAAGAAAAATCTGATGAAAATGAGTCATTCAATTTGAATTTTGTTTTTGAATTATTACTAACAATCTGAATACTTTCCACATGGTACTGCTGATCTCTTTCATCACTGATAGAATGATGGGACACGCCGAATATATAAGGTCTGATTCCATAATAAGTATATCCCGGATCCTGATTTAACACATCCTCACCTTTGCCGGAAGAACCATAATATTTATTCGAACTGTCCCATGTCAAATCAAGCAGATGCCATTCCCCACCGAAATATGCCATGTTCCACTCATGATTGATGGATGGACTGTATGTATCGGAAAGCGGCGATTCACTGTAGCCCATAATGTTGATACAGGGAATGCCCAGCGATGTGAGCATCACCTGGTTTAGTCTGGAGTAACCCGCACATACACCTGTCTTTGCAGAAAATACATAATACGGCGCCGCGGTGTATTTATAGCCTTTATTTTCACCATATAAATATTCATAGTCATATGCAATCTGTTTACAAATCCAATCATGGATCACTTTTACTTTCTGCTCATCCGTTGTGCAGCTCCTTGTCAGGCTTATCGCCTGCTGTTTGATCGCATCCATGCTGTTTCCGACATAATAGAAGCTATCTGTATAAGTCGTGTAATACTCCAATGGAATATCGTCATATTGGGACGGATCAAGAGTATTTGCCAGATCTTTATAATATGCAAACTCATGCTCTCCCGCCGGTGCTTTTAAACTGCAGCCTGTTGCGGTTTTGGTTACCACATAGGAAGCAAAACTAATATACCTGCCTGAACCGGAAGCGGGATTCGGCCTGAAATAAATAATGCGGTAAGTATCATCATCACAGCTTGACAGATCCATACTGCAGGTCACCTTATGACTTGCATCATAGGTTGCTATCCCTTTCGTACCCTCCTGTGCTACCAGTGTATTTCCTGATCGTTTGTATGCCTGAAACATAATCTTATCACCACTGCCATACAGCTCATAATACACCTGTGCCACAACAAAATTACCACTGGCAGATAATGTCGCACAATAAGGTGCTGATGCCAGCTCATTTGTCACGATATTGGTCTTATCCAGTATTTCGGAGCCTGTGAAGCCATTGCTGTCAATAGAAATCCCCTGCTGTTTAAGTGCCTGCTTTGCCGATTTGCCATTCTGTTCCGCTTCTTTTTCTTCCTGCGCGGTCAGATGAACCGCAACCTGTTCCTCTGCTGCAAGCGGATCTGCAAGCACTGTCTTTCCCCACAGCATGCAAATGCAAAACAGCATCAGGATCCCCATTCCCACAAATCTCTTCTTTTTCATTCTTGATCCTCCGTAAAACATTCTTATCTTATGTTATCATCCCGGAATTTTAAACACAAGCAAAAGCCAAAAAATGGCAACAAAAAAGAATCCTTTCGGATTCTTTTTAGTAGCGAGAGGGGGATTCGGTCTCCGCTCCGCTCCGGTCCGCGCATAGCCGAGGTCCACCGGACCTCGTGCGCCCTCTCCACTACTCCGTAGTGTCTCAGGTTCTTATATATCCGGACAACAAAAAAGAATCCTTTCGGATTCTTTTTAGTAGCGAGAGGGGGATTCGAACCCTCGACACTACGGGTATGAACCGTATGCTCTAGCCAACTGAGCTATCTCGCCAGGATATATGGGACCTATAGGGCTCGAACCTATGACCCTCTGCTTGTAAGGCAGATGCTCTCCCAGCTGAGCTAAGATCCCATAACTTTGCGGGTATTTCTCAACCCGCTTTGCTAGTATACTATTAAATCAGGTAACTTGTCAACGAATTTTTTTATTTTTTTCATATTATTTTTTACTTAATAGTCACCAGTTAGTTTTTCACTCTTTTCTGCTGCTATTTCACTTGCTTTTGAGGTATCTGTCCCTTATATCTACAATCCGTATATATGTCTTTTATACGCTTTTACATGATTTCCCGATTTTGTACGAACGCTATTTCTATGAAAATCAACGATTCCTACTTTTATGACTTTTTTTAAGTTCAAAACAGATCCAGCATCGCATCCAGATAAATAGCTTCCCGCACTTTCAGCCGATATTCCGGCTTTGTCATGTAATAAAGCAGAAATTCCAGCAGCATGGCACTGCCAAGTCCGCGCCCCTCGATCTTGAAATTAGAAAATCCCATCGGCAGATAAATAGATTGGATATCATCAATACCGATAAATCCCGGATTTTCCATTGCTTTTGAAAATCGATAGCCTTCCGCCGCATCCGGTGAAGTGCACGGATAATCAGAAATGGCTTCCCCCAGATTTTTCCGACTGACAGTCTCATAACAGCTTTTGCGGTCTTTGCAGCCAAACCGGCAGCACTCATTGCACAGAAATTCTATCTTATCTTTTTGGTCTACAGTCAGTGTATTCCACTTATCAAACTGCTTATTCAGGCGGAAATCCGGTACAACATATCGAAATTCCTCTCTGTTGACTTCCTGCAGAAGCTCCTTGAAATCTGTGAGAACCTTTGTCGTGGAAGATACGAAATAGAAACCCGGATATTGCTTCTGCAAATAATGCAGCAACAGATCGGAGTAAATGATAATACCATTACGTACGTTTCTGTTTTCTATGCTGTCATTCTTCTGAACATTATATTTTTCCATCACGTTATCTTCTACAAATAACCGGCAGAGCGCATTACATCTGTGATCTTTCAGATGTTCTTCTTTCAGCAAGGAATTGCTGAAGGTCAGGCGGGCAGAAATACCATATTCCTGCATCAATGCCAGCACTGCCCGCGGATCCTGCTCGCCGTAAGATGTACGTCCACCGCCCCAGAGGCAGTCCGCCGGGGCTCCATAGACCGAACCGATCCTGCACCAATCATAAAAGTATTCTCTGTGTGCCCGAAACAACGGCAGAAAAACACTGTATAATTCGTAAAATTCAAACAATCCCGGCAAATGATAATATGCTATTTGTTTTTGAGACAGATCCATTTTTATATCCTCCCTGCTTTTGTATACCCTGTCTGATCGTAAAATTCTTTTGCATAATCTGTATGGTTTTCCCGCAAAACAAAAGACCCAGCGACAAAGTCGCCAGGCCTCCTGTTTGTGTAAAAGGGGAATTCTTCCGGAAATTGCTAATTAGCATGTCTAATGTCTTAGACTGATTGTATTATATGATGTATTCAGAGTTATTTCTACAATTATATTGCCCAAGCAATTAAAATATATTGACGAAATAAATCAAATCAGTTCATTTATTGCATCAGCTACATTGGAAACGCCAACAATCCGCATTTTCTCCGGAATATCTGACAGGCCATCCAGATTTGCTAATGGCAGGATACATTTCGTAAATCCAAGTTTCTGCGCCTCCAGCACACGCTGCTGTGCCATATTGACAGCACGAACCTCTCCTGAAAGACCTACCTCACCGAAAATCACCGTTTGATCGGAAATAACCTTATTTTTAAAGCTGGATACCAGTGCCATCACAATGCCCAGATCCAACGCAGGCTCTAAAAGCCGCATGCCACCGGCAAGATTGACATATGCATCGGTCTGTCCCATGCGAAGTCCCAGCCTTTTTTCCAGTACCGCCATCAGGAGATTCACTCTGTTAAAATCCGCACCTGTTGTCTGGCGGCGCGGAATATTAAAATTAGAATCACAGACAAGCGCCTGGATCTCGATCAGCATCGGTCTGGTGCCCTCCATGGCACAGGCAACTATAGAACCGCTTGCATTTTTCGGTCTGCCGCTTAGCAGATAAGCAGACGGGTTTTTCACCTCGCAAAGACCTTCCTTGCGCATTTCAAACACACCGATCTCATCCGTGGAGCCAAAACGATTTTTCACGCCCCGTAAAATCCGATAGGACGCATGCCTGTCTCCTTCAAAATATAAGACCGTATCTACCATATGCTCCAGCACACGCGGTCCCGCAACCGTACCTTCCTTTGTTACATGCCCGACAATAAATGTTGCAACAGGCATACTCTTGGCAAGACGCAGAAAAACAGCTGTTGCTTCTCTGACCTGCGATACGCTGCCCGGTGCAGAGGTCACACGTTCCGCATACATCGTCTGGATAGAATCGATTACGACAATATCCGGTTTTTCCTGCTTTATCACTGCTTCTACCGTATCCAGATCTGTTTCACACAGAAGCTTTAACTGATCCGTAAATTCGCCGATCCGCATTGCGCGTATCTTGATCTGTTTAAGAGATTCCTCCCCTGATATGTATAAAATTTTTCTGCCGTCTGCCGCAAGATTCTGGCACATTTGTAAAAGAATGGTGGATTTCCCGATGCCGGGATCTCCACCAACCAATGTAAGCTGCCCCGGCACGATGCCACCACCGAGCACACGGTCAAGCTCACTCATATGCGTTAAGAGCTTATCTTCCTCTTCCATAGAGATATCATTCAGGCTTGTCGGCTGCACCATATGCACTGCCCTGACGCCAGAAGCCTTTGTCACGACCTCTTCGACAAGCGTATTCCACTCCCGACAGCCCGGACATTGCCCCATCCATTTGGAAGATTCATAGCCGCAATTCTGACAGAAATAAACCGTAGCCGATTTCATTTTTGCCATGCTTATGCTTCTACCACCTTTACATTTACTTCGCCCATTCCGGCAAGCTCTACACTGACATTCAGCTTGCCTCCAAGACCTGTATTCATCTTACCTGCGCTCTTACCTGCTACAAATACCTCATACTGTGTATCGTCGCAAAGTCCGATGATCAGCTGTGCATCGTCTGCTCCTTCTACCTCAAAGGATACACCGTCTGCAGTCTCCTGAAAGTGACTGACGCTTGTGCCCGGAACGGATTCGTATAAAAACAGACCGTTTTTCTCCAGTTTTGTCATTGTTGAGAATGTTTTGACCTTATACAGATCTCCTGCATGTTCAAAATCTTCCAGCTTTGCCTTCTGTGCTAATGTATAATTTCCGAAACTGATGCTGCCGTCTGATTCTTCACGAATTAATTCTTTTACCACTGCCATTTTCTTTTGTCCTCCCGAATATTGTCTTGCAGTACTTTGTGTAAACAGTATAAACCATTTGCCTTTATAAATCCAGTTCTTTTGCGTTTTGCCTTTGCTTAAATACCACTTTTTCTTTGTGTATTGTCGCAAGGATATGATCGCCCTGCCTGATCCTGCCCTGCAGGATTTCTTCTGCCAGCGGATCCTCTATGACAGTCTGGATCGCACGCTTCAAAGGCCTTGCGCCCATCTTTACATCACAATATTTTTCAACCAGATGATTCTTGAGCGTCTGGCTGATAGAAAGCGTGATACCCATCTGCCGGTCGCATCTCTTGATCAGATTTGCGGAAAGCAGTGTCACGATCTCTCTGAGTTCTGTCTTATTCAGCGGATGGAATACCATGATCTCATCAATCCGGTTGATGAACTCCGGCTTGAAAAGTCTCTTGACTTCTTCCATGACGCCGTTTTTCATACGCTGGTAATCCTGCTGCTCTGTCGTCTTTGTGGCAAAACCGAGGTTCTTCGGATCCACGATACGGGAAGCGCCCGCATTACTTGTCATGATGATAATGGCATTTTTAAAGCTGACCTTGCGTCCCTTGGAATCGGTGATATGTCCGTCATCCAGCACCTGCAGCAAAATATTAAATACATCAGGATGTGCTTTTTCAATTTCATCAAATAAAACAACACTGTACGGATTCCGTCTGATTTTCTCACTCAGCTGTCCGCCATCGTCATGTCCGACATATCCCGGCGGTGAACCGATCATCTTTGCAACGGAATGCGGCTCCATATATTCCGACATATCTACACGGATCAGATCATTTTCCGAACCGAACATTGCCTCTGCAAGTGCTTTGGAAAGCTCTGTCTTACCGACACCGGTAGGTCCCAAAAACAGGAAGGAACCGATCGGTCTCTTCGGATCCTGTAAACCGACTCTGCCACGGCGCATTGCACGCGCAACCGCCTCTACCGCTTCCGTCTGTCCGATCACACGCTTATGCAGGATCTTTTCCAGCTTCAGGAGGCGCTCACTTTCCTTCTCTTCCAGCTTTTTCAGCGGGATCTTTGTCCACTGGGCTACCACGGCTGCGATCTCATCTTCCGTGACGAGAGTGTTCTTTGCTGCCATCTTCTTCTCATACCGCTGCATTGCCTGCGTATGCTTTTTGATGAGCTTCTCCTGCTCCATACGTTCCTTATGCGCTTCTACCAGATCATCAAACTTCAGGGAACGTTCGATCTGTACATTCAGTTCATCGATCTGCTCCTGCAGCCTGATACAGTTTTCCGGTATTTTCAGTCCCTGCAGACGCAGCGCCGCTGCTGCCTCATCGATCAGGTCGATCGCCTTATCCGGCAGATTACGGTCATTGATATAACGGTCTGACAATTTCACCGCAGCCTCTACAGCCTCCGGCGCGATCGTCACATGATGATGTTCTTCATATTTATGCTTGATACCCATCACAATACGGACAGCTTCCGTTAAGGAAGGCTCTTCTACCATGATCGTCTGGAAACGACGCTCCAGAGCCGCATCTTTTTCAATATATTTGCGGTATTCCTCGATCGTCGTAGCACCGATCAGCTGCAGCTCACCTCTTGCCAGAGACGGCTTTAAGATATTGGACGCATCGATCGCACCTTCCGCACCGCCTGCACCGATGATCGTGTGGATCTCATCCAGAAAGAGGATGATATTACCATCATCGATCACTTCTTTGATAACCTTTTTAATACGTTCCTCAAATTCGCCTCTGTATTTGCTGCCTGCCACCATTCCGGAAAGATCCAGTGTCATGACACGCTTGTTTTTGACGGTATCCGGTACTTCTCCCTGTACGATACGCTGTGCCAGACCTTCTACGATCGCTGTTTTGCCAACACCCGGCTCACCGATCAGACACGGATTGTTCTTTGTCCGTCTGGAAAGGATCTGTACCAGTCTGAGGATCTCCTGATCTCTGCCGATCACAGGATCCAGCTTTCCTTCCGCTGCCAGCTTTGTCATATCACGGCTGTACTGCTCCAGCACTTTTGTTTTCTGCTTCTGCTGACGCAGATCTTCTTTATACAGATTGCCATCTTTCCCCATGGAAACAAGCAGATCGATATAAAGCTTCTGCAGGGAAACTCCCATAGTACTTAAAATACGGACTGCCACATTGCTTCCTTCCCGGATCAATGCCATCAGAATATGCTCTGTTCCGACAGCGGAAGCATGATACTGCTCCGCAATCTGAAATGCCAGTCCGATCATCTGCTGGGCACGCGGTGAATAGCCTTCCCGTTCTTTCAGCTCCAGATGCCCTGTCGGTGCGATCAGCTCCATGATCAGATCTACAAGCTTTGTCTCATCCACTCCATTTACCAATAATGCCTGAGCCGCCATTCCTGTCTGCTGTCTGATCAGTCCCAGTAAAATATGCTCTGTCCCGATATAGTTCTGACCCATGGATCTTGCTGCAGATGCGGCAAGTCCAAGAGCAGTTTTTGCCTTAGCGGTATAATCCATTTTTATTTTCCTCCATATTCATTATATATGGTATCGATCATATCGTGAATTTCTTCACGCGAGATATTCTTACAGCTTGCCTGTGCCAGAAGGACACGCAATTCCTTCTGGATCATCTCCATTGCCTGCAGCTTGTCAATATCAACTGCTATTATAACGCCGCGTCTTCTGTCAACCTTGACAAAGCCCTCCTGTTTCAATACAGAATATGCCTTATTTACCGTGTGCATATTGATGCCGATCGTATCCGCCAAAGACCGGACACTCGGAAGCGCCTCTCCCTCCTGATACTGAGACGTGGCAATGCCTAATATGATCTGATTCCGAAGCTGCATATACAGTGCTTCGTCACTGTTAAAATCAATTTCTATTATCATGTGTATCACCTTCTGTTATATTCAGTCTATAACAGTATTCACAGTTTGTCAACCATACTGACAGCTCCGGTCTATGTTTCTGACAGACCGTCTAAGAATCAATATCAATAAATTCAAATTCAAAATCATCGTCCAGCTGATCTGCCGGAGCTTCTCTCGTCAGCGGTACAGGTTCTCTCTCCAGTGTGTAGATCGGTACCTGGCTGCGCTTTGCTGACTTCGGCGGCTGCACCACCGTGATCGGAATCTGCCCCGTTGTATAAGTCACACCATTTGGTGTAACTTCTTTTTTCACAACCGGTTCTTTTGCTGCTTCCGGTTTTACCTGCTTTGCAACTGCCTTATCTGCCTGCTGCGGTTGTTTTTCTGCTGTTTTCTTGGCAGGCACTGTTCTTTCTGCTTTCTCTTCCGGTTTTCTCACATTCTGTTTCACCGTTTTCTCTTCCGGTTTCTTCTCCGCCTGTTTTGTCGGCTTTGCCGCCTTTTCTTCTGTCTTCTTTACAACCCGTTTTTCTGGTTTCTCTGCCACCGTTTTTGCCGTTTTTTCTTCTGCTTTCTTTACAGCCTGCTTCACCGGTTTTTCTGTTGCCGATTTCTCCGCTGGTTTCTTTGCGATCTGCTTCTTTGGCTTCTTTTCGTCTTTCTTCTTCTCTTCTTCCGTCTCGTCTCCGTATAAAGCTTCCTCTTCCATATCCAGCTTCAGATCCCGGTTACGCAGGATCAGGTTGACGATCACGACAATGGCACAGACAAGTAAAAAAGCAAGTGTTCCGATGATCAGTACCGGTTTCTGTTCCATCCGTTCTGTCACAGCAGCAGTTTCCTGTATCGCAAAATATCGCTGGAAGCTGCCTTCTGCCACATCATACAGATAAAATGCCGCATTTCCTTCATTGTTATAAGCATAAAACAGATAAAATGCATCTGACAAAGCAGGATCGCCCTTTGTCGTCTGATATGCCGGCAAGTAAGAGTTGTTCCACTGCAGATTTTCTTCCGTAAACCCGTCCGGAACTGCTTCCTGCGGTGCTACCGGTACTATATAATGGTTTTCGATCCCCATGATCTGCACAAAGATCTGAAAACTGTTTTTCGTGCTGTCATAAATAAAGAAGCTTCCTTCTCCATCCGCTTTCTCAGCATATAAAAGGGTGAGCCCGCCGGGCTGCCAGATCGCACCTTCCACGGTCTGTCCGCCGTAAGAAACCTCTGTTTTGCTACAGTCTGCCGGAAGCTGTTCATCCGAAACAGTCTCACTGATCGTATAATCCGTGCCATCTGCCGTAAATGTAAGCCCATCAGCCGAAGCTGCCTGCTGCATCTGTTCCGGCTCCGCTTCTTCGGCATCTGTTTCATCAGCTGTACCGCCTCGTGTGATCGTAAAATGATAGGTCATGGTGGAGCCGTCTTCCGCCGTTACGGTAATGACTGCCTCATTTGTACCTGATTTCAGATTTTTAAAACCGCTTGCTGCCGTGATCTGTGCCTTTTCATCCGTCACACCACCGCTGACTGTAATATCCGTTACAGAGTCATCCACTTCTATTGTGTATTCCGTTCCCTGCGGTGTAAAAGCCGGTGACAGACTGCCTGGGTTGACCGTAAGAGCTCTGAGTGTCGCATCAGAGGAAAGATCCGCAGCTGTATTACCGCCAACCACAACGCTGGTACTGCCTGTTGCCGGATTATTTCCATCATCATCTATGACCGCTTCCGCACTGATTGATGCGCTGCCTGCAGCCAATGCCTTCATTGTGATCTGTGCATCGGTTCCGGTGATCGTCAAAAGTCCGCCGCCACCGCCGTAATCCACATTACAATCTGTTACCTCCAGCTTATCCGAATCGTATGTGACGGAGATCTCCGGTGCCACAGACGGATCCTCCGGCTCCGAAGTTTTTATATAAACCGTGATCGTGTCCGAAACACCGACATCCGTTTTATCAGCCGTTACGCTGACAGAACCTGCTGCATAAATATCTGCCGGCAAATACAGAATTGCTGCTGTCAAAACAGATAGTCCCAATAAGATTCTCCCCAGTTTTTGTCTCATATAGTACGCTTCCCTTCTCATTTTACTTTTTCCGGTTTATTTTCTTATAATATGAATCGTATATGTTTTTACCTCACCCGTCTGTGCCGTGCACGTAATCGTAAATACGTTCTCGCCACGTTCCAGATCATAAGTACCTGTTCCGCTGATTTCGGAAGACGCTGCAACAGCCGTTGCCGTGATTTCTGCCGTCTTTACCTTTTTCTTGACCGTCAGATCATAATATTCTGTTTCCGGATCAAATACCGGTGTCAGCTCCTGATCCGTTACGGCAAGTGTTGCCAGATAGTTATTCGGATTCTTGTTATCGGTTGGTTTTACACAGGCAGTTTCAGGCATTCCCGTATATACCGGAATATAAAATACAAGCCGGTCTCCTGCCTGACATGCCTTACTCATCTTTTGCGCTTCACTGGCTGCAGCCTGCACATTTGTCATATACTGATGCTTATACAGACCATTTTTTGTGTTTACCACATTAAACTTCTGGAAGTATAGTGTATTCTGTTTTACCTTTACATATTTCTGTGCAACATACTCAGCCCCACCCAAAAGTGATTTATACCTCGTGTTCCATGGGCGCTCATAATTATTAGCACCGCTTGTCTGACCGGATGCATAGATCAGTCCCTGTCTGGTCGGCGAATTTCCGCCGGATGCATAGGCACCGATATTATAATAGTTAAATATACTTTCAAATCCCTCAACGGTTCCTTTAATACTGTCACTCTTGCCTTTTCCCTGCTCCTGATAGCATCTGGCTGCCAAATGATACGGGCTGACCCCCACCTGCCGGCCAATCTCAATAAACGCATCTGCATAGTTCCGTACAGAGCCATCCGGTTCTGTATAGTCACCGTTCATAAAAGAACCTGCCAGCAGAGCTTTAAGCCCCTCTACATTCTGATAGTCCTCATATTCCAGTGATTCAAACTGGAATACAGATGTTTCGCCCAGAAAATTTCTAGGATCCAGATAATACTGTACCAGTGCCGTGGATGCTGCTACCCAGCTGCCGCCGTCAAAGCCGTACCATGTATTCTTTTTTCGATTATATGCCGTACTTTCCAAAGATTTCCACGAAACAACCGCATTTTTACCGACCAGATTCTTTCCGACCGCACTTTCCGCTGCCACAACATCATTCCATGCCAGATTTGTCTGGACAGCTTTAAATGTCCACTCCGGATGTGCTGTGTGTAATTGTCTGAGCGGCTGCTTGTAGCTTTCTGGAAATCCCTGCGCGGTCAGATAGCTTTCAAATTCCGCATCCGTCAGTGATGTAACCGTTGACTGATCCGTACCGTTTGTATTCGCCGGCTCTGCCCCAGGCTGCGCAGGATCCGCCGCCTTCTCCTGCTTTGTCTCATTGACCTTCAACAGATCACTTCTGACATAACCTGTCTTTTTCTTTCCGCCGTATTTAAAAGAAATCTTATACCATATATAGCCATCTGATCCCTTTTTACTGCTTTTTACCGTTACATCCGTATTTTTCATCAGCTGGCAGACTACAGTTCCGGCTACCGGTTTTTTACGGATTCTGACATAATCCCCCTGGATCGCACCGGTTTTCTTTGCTGCTGTCGTCTGATTTGTTGTGCCTGCGTTGTTATTCTGTGTATTTCCCGTATTTGTCTGATTCGTTGTATTCTGCTTTATATCCTTTGCAATACCGGACACATCCAATACAGTCGTGGAACCGTCCGTCTGCGCTGCTGCAGCCTGATTTGCCGTTGCCTGATCCGGTGTTGCCGCATCCCTTTTATAGTTTACATAATTCGATATTATGTATCCGGTATAATTCGTTCCGTTTTGTGTAAATGTAACCTTATACCACTTTTTTCCTGTGCTGTCCTTTTTTGATCCGGTCACACGGAGCTGATCTCCCGTTGTAACAGTCGTAACTTTTTCGGCAGCTGTGCCTGCACTTTTTCTCACATTCACACCCGTTCCTGTTACGGTTCCTGTTCCTTTTGCCATGACAGGCATTGCCAGAAATGTCACGGAAAGTGCCGTCACACCCAGAAAAGCAGCCACTTTTCTGCCCTTTTTACCCTTTACACTGTATCGTATCATCGTCTCATTCCTTTATCCGTCAAAAAGCATGTAAAATTTGCAAAATATCTCTTTTTTATCATACTATCCGCCTCTATAATCGTCAACCAAAATATAGTAGACAAATTCTGAATTTTTGCTTAATTATGCCACATCTTGTGATTGACAGACAAAAAACAGGAAGCGCGGGATCTGTCTGATCCTGCGCTTCCTTTATCCGGTTTTCCCGATCATTATGCTTTTATTCTTCCCCTATATCCCGCTATCTCTTTTCGATCCGGTTCACCCGGCGTCTTCTGCGGAGCAATGCTAAGAACGCACTGATCATGCCCGCTAATGACAGACCGCAAAGTGCAAGGAGCAGTCCAAGCGGGGTCTGATCTCCGGTTTTTGGCACTTTATTGCCGCCTCCGGTCGTTGTTATGCTCGTTGATGAAGTAAAAGTCGGGCTGTCATACATGGTCAGTAGTCCATTCTTTGCCTTCTTATAGTTACCCTTTGCATTTCTGATATACAACGTACCGTTTTTGTCAATTGCAAACCGGATATCCTTTGCCAGTTCATAACCTTCCGGCGCTTTTACCTCTGTCAATGTATAATAGGTATATTTTTCATCCTGCGGCGCAGTAAAGATCTTGGCAGGCAGTGTCACTTCTTTACTCATGGAAGTAAAGGTGTACAGAACCTTTCCATCCGCATCCTTCACTGCAAGCTCTGCATTTTCCAGATGCTTATGAGAATTTTCGTCCTTCTTTGCCACCTTGACCTGAATCTTTTCATCGGTCATAATAATTGACTTATCTTTGCTCTTCTTACCGTTTACATATACATTACCATCCTGATCCAGCTTGAACTTCACATCTGTGGCATAACTATATCCCTTTGGTGCTTTTGTTTCGGAAACCACATAGGTCGTTCCTGCTGTAAATCTACTGCTGTCAAAATATGCCGGTTTCCCGTCTGTCTTGATCGTGATCGCTTCAAAGGATGTATCCTTCTCCGCTGTGATCTTCAGTGTTGCGCCTTTCAGATACTTGCCGTTTTCTGTCTTTTTGCTGACAGAAAGCTGCGCCATATCGTACATTGTCAGTACATGATCGGTCAATTCCGTATATTTTTTGTCTGCACCGTCTGTCTCTACCAGATATAACTGTCCGCTTCGATTGATCGCAAAATCAACCGATTCTGCCAGTCCATAGCCTTCCGGTGCTTCCAGCTCACATAAGCTGTAATATGCATAGTTCTGATCCGTCGGAACCGCAAAGATACTGCCCGGTATTGTTGTTTTTTCTTTTTCTGATACAAAGCTGTACAGCGTTTCTCCTGCTTCATTTTTAATCGCCAGTTTTGCACCTTTCAATGATTTCTTGGTACTCAGGTCTTTCTTTGCCACATAAACCGTAACTGCCTTATCTACCATAGTCACCTGCCTGCCATCCGTTGCCGTAACACCGTCTATGCAGACACTGCCATCCGCTTTGAGTACAAAGCTGACCGGCTCTGCCACGCTGTAGCCCTGTGGCGGTGTGATCTCTGACAATACATAAGTCACATCTGCTTTCAATCCCTGTGGATAGTACTTATCTTTCGTTGTTGTAAAGCGGATCGGTGTAAAGCCGTCATCCTCCTGCGTTGCAATCTCTAATATAGCGCCTTCCAGTGCATTACCCTCTGCATCTACCTTCTGCACGCAGAACTTCGGCATATCATAAACTGTCAGTTTCAGATCCTTTTTCTCTGTATAGATCTTTGTACCGTTTTCTTCTGTCACCAGATAAAGCTTACCGTCCCTGTCATATGCGAATCGGATATCATCCGCCAGTTCATAACCATCCGGTGCTGTCACTTCATGCAGTATATACTCCAGATATCCTGCAGCCGGTGCTGTCAGCGCGGAAGTATCCACGCTTGTTGCTGCTTCCTCTGTAGTAAATGTGGTAACAACTGTACCGCTTTCGTCTAAAATTTCAAATTTCGCACCTGCCAGCTCACTGCTGCCGCCTGTTGCCCGCTTGCTGACTGTCAGTGCCAGCTTTCTATCTTTGATATAAATAGTCCGGTTGGCTGCCTCCTGTCCGTCAATATAGATCTTATGATCCGCTGCCCCGATCGTAAAGGTGATCGGATCTGCATACGCATAGCCCTGCGGTGCGGAAATCTCTGTCAGGGTGTAGGTACAGCCCGGTGTAAAGGAAAGAATATCCCATGTTTTTACCGTTCCGTCACTGACCCAGGTGATCGGCGTAAAATGTGGATCGTCACTGCTTGTAAGCTGCAGTCTGGAGCCCGCCAGTCCAATATCGGATCCCAGATCCTTTTTACCGATACCAAGACCTGCTTCATCATCTTCCATAACGATCATATTGTTGACTACTTTGACATTATCTGCTCTTGTAATACTACCATTATCGTTGACCGTAAAAATGATGTCATCTGCCTTCTTGAAGCCATCCGGTGCGGAAATCTCCCTTAAAATATAGGTCGTTCCCAGCTTCAGCTGTGCAGAAGGCACACTGTACACGCTGCCATCTGTTTTATAGGCATCCAGAATGACAGTCCCTATCTGATCCGGCTGTGATGCGTCATATTCTGCCAGCTTCAGCACTGCACCGGGCAGGAGTGTACCAAACGCATCCTGCTTGCGCAGATATAATTTAATCGGTTCATCACGCACCAGTAATGTATCCCTGTCACCATTGATATTATTGGAATTTCCTTCCAGAATCACGATCTTCTTTGTACTGTCCACACGGAACTTGATCATCACTGCGCTTCGATATCCGGTCGGTGCCCCTACTTCTTTCAGATAATAATCTGTACCTGCTGAGAATAAGCCTGCAGCAAGCTTGTGCGGAGTTCCGTCTGATGTCCATTCCGCAATCCTGTTCGGATCGGCTACTGTATCCTTGTAGAGCGCAAAAGCTGCTCCCGCAATATCTTTTCCTGTCTCTGCATCCAGTTTTCTGATGTAAATGTCTTTCTTTTCCACGTCCAGCATTGTCAGTGTATTGGCTGCCTGTACGGTAAACACATCCTGATTTGCTGCATCCTTTGTAACCGTATAGATCTTTCCATCCGCAGCTACCGCAAAACGGATATCCGCTGCGATTTCGTAGCCGTCCGGTGCTGAGATTTCTTTTAAGGTATATTCCGTGTAGCCTGTTTTCGGAGCCTCCAGAATACCTGCAGGTAATTGGTAAACACTCGTGTTTGTTGTAAAGCTGGTCACAAGTGCATCATTTTCATCATAAATGCCAAGAAGCGCACCTGCCAGATTTTTATTTGTCACACTATCCTGCTTACTGATCCTGAGTGTCAGCGGTGTATCTCTGACTGTGATCGTCTGTCCGTTTTTCTCGGCTGTCGTGATCAACCGGAGACTGCCATCTGCTGCAAATGTAAACTCAATATCATTCGTATACGTATAGCCTGCAGGTGCTTTTGTTTCAGACAGTATATAATGCTTTCCTGTCGTCATCTTCTCTGTTGTCACAATATGGGCACGGTCTGTACTTACCCAGCTGTCCAGCACAACGGTCGGATCATCCTTTTCTGTGATCGTAAAATATGCGCCCGGTACTTCCATTGCTCCGCCAACAGCTTTTTTGCTGACTGTCAGACTGAGCTTTGCATCTTTCACTGTTATACTGTGCAGCGTCTCGTCACTGATAACAATCTTCTGCATGGCTGTATCCATACTGTAGCCATCCGGTGCTCCGGTTTCTTTCAGATAATATGTACCGCACGGCAGATTCTCAAACACGGCGATTCCCTTCTCGTTCGTCTTTGCCGGATTGGCCAGTCCCGTGATCGATACTTTGGTTGTCTGATCCGCTTTATATAATGTAAATTCAGCATCTTTCAGAAGCGTTGCAGCACTCGCGTCTGTCTTGGTTACCCAGATCTTACCCTTCATCGGGTTATTTTTGATCGTAGCGCTTGCTTCACTTGTTGCAGTCAGTTTATAATCTCCTGCCCATGCAATTTCAGCTTCCGTCTTTGGTGTTGTATCTGCATCCGCATAGATATTCAGTTCACTCTTATTTGATGCAAATAAGATTCTGTCAACTGCCGTCGGTGCTCTATATCCCGCAGGCGCTGTTTTTTCTATAACCTCATAGCTTGTATCTGCTGCATCCGTCTCAACACTGATCCGCTTAAAATATGCAATACCACTGTTATTTGTTACTGCTGTGATACCGGTTGCCACTCCGTTTTTATAAAGCTCAAACACTGCATCCGCAAGTACTGCAGCCGATTCTGCATCTGTTTTCTTTACCTTAAAACTGATCAGTGGCGGTGTCGTGCTTAATCTTTTATTCTGAATGGTCAGATTCTGCTGATTACCGTCTGCATCTGTGTATTTTGTTACAAGTGAATCCGAATCCACGACTACCTTGTAAACCTGATTATCTCTCTGGTAGACAATGGAAGCATCCGGCGTATCCGGTGCTTTTGTTTCCTGTACATAATAAGTTCCGTAGGTAAGATCTTTGAAATACAGCTGGCCTTCTGCAGCACCTGAACCCATGGCGGAAGCTTCTGCTGCCGTCATTGTCTTGCCGGTCTTCAGGGCGACCATGTTTTCATCATATAAGGTAAACTCAGCACCGGAAAGTGCTGCGCCTGCATCATCTGTCTTAGACAGACGGATCCGCCCTTTCTGTTTTTCATTTAATAATTTGCCCTTATCCAACACCGTCCCCGCTGTATAGCTGCTCAGGATCTCAGCCGCAGTGATCGTTACTTTTGCAGATGACAGCTTATAACCTGCCGGTGCTTTCAGCTCCTGCAGATAATAATCGCCATATACAATATCTGTAAAGGTTACCGTTCCGTTACTGCCTGTCGTTGCGGTTTTTATTCTGGCTCCGTCTTTTGTAAAGAGACCGATCTCAGCACCGGCAAGCAGTTCTCCTCCTTCTCCGGTTTTGGTCAGACGGATATCACATTTATATCGTTTGTTTATGATCGTCAGATTGTTGTCACCGACGATATCCACCTTGATCTCTTCATTTGTTGATGTTACCTGATAGCCGGTCTTTCCTTGTATTTCTTTTACCTTATAAGTTCCAAACGGAATATCCTCAAATCGGGCAATACCATTTTCGTCACTGATCACATCATAAGCAGCACCATTTTTCCGATACTCAGTATCATCCTTGTTTAACAGACGGAATTTAACACCATCCAGCGGAACCGCTACCGTAGAATCATCCACTTTTTTGATCACAATATCTCCGATCGCCTTTTCATTGGTAACCGTTACCGTCTCTGCCACATCCGCATTTTCTGTTCCGGTTCCGATCGTGATCTTGCGCACGGTTGTATCGAGTACATATCCGTCCGGTGCCTTTGTTTCCCTGTAATAATAAGTCGTTCCAGGCTCCAGATCTGTAAAAGTCAGTTTACCATTTACATCTGTCGTCTTTGTATCGATACGGTCAGAGCAGTCTGCATCACGATAAATACTGAACTCTGCATTTTCCAAAGATACAACCGGATCCGAATCCTTCTCTGTCTTTGTCAGTGTCAGGCTTGCTTTTGCCTTCTCATTGGTAATTTCATAGGCACTGCTTTGTGGTGTGCCCGGCGTACCGCCCAATACACAATACTCTGTCTCTGTTGCTGTCTTTACATCGATCTTGTAGATCGTATTGCCGGCCTTGTAGCCCGGAAGCGGTGTAATTTCCTTTAAGTAATAGGTTTCTCCGATTTCCAGATTTGAAAATGTAACAATTCCGCTACTTGATGTTACATGTTTTGCTACCAGTTTATCTTCCGCACAGGTTTCATCCGTATACAGTCCAAATTCCACCCCTGCAAGCACTACTCCAGACACTGCATCTTTTTTCTCGATCAGCGCGCTTCCCTTTGGTGTTGTCGGTTTATAATTCTCAATTTCGATTTCGTAATACTTTGTACCATTGGAATCAGTTTTCAGATGCACTTCATCATAGTCTGTAATCACCGTTTCCGCAGATCCTTTTCCATTTTCCGGATTGATATAAGTATAACCGTCCGGTGTCTGGAACTCCACCAGCTTCAGCGCATAACCGGTAAGCGTATTCAGATCTTTAAATACCGCATAGCCGTCCTCTCCTGATGTTGCCTCACCGATACAGATATTACTGCCGTCCAGATACAGCTTAAAGACCGCTCCTGCAAGTGGGGCACGTGTGCCCTTATCAATCTTTTTGACACGGATCTCATGCTTTGTTACCGCACCTGCGGAAGAAGAACTGAAGGATACGTTTTTGATCGTATCACTCGTATCTGACACATTCTTCCCGGTTCCGGTAAAGTTTACCGTATTGGCGATCGTCTTTCCGCTCAGTTCTGCTGCCAGACAGTTAAACTGGGTACGGAATTTAAAGACATACTCATCGGAACCGATATTCGGCAGCTGAACCGTGATCTTTCCGTTCATAACAGCAATAACCGCCGAAACTTCCGTCTCCGTCACCTGTGTGTTATTTCCGCTCCTTACTTTTGTAACCTTATATAATTTACCACTGACATAATCAAAATAAGAAGGGAGCTGATCGGTAATGACCGGATCAGCCACTGCCGACATATCATAATGTCCTTCATTGATCTTAACGCTCCAGTCTACATACTGGTTACCCGCTTTATAGTCATATACTTTTTCCAGCACACCACCGGTCTCACCAGTCAGTTTTTTCCTGGCATCATCTGTAACCGAAATATCTCCTTCAAAATCCAGCCTGATCTTTGCGTCATTTTCATAGGACCTGGAAGCTGTCGCATCATCAGAGCTTGTCGTCTTCGTTTCATAGCAGATCCAGAAATCTTTCTGGAAAAATCCCGCCTGCACCGGATCCGTCAGAGCAAAGATATATTTCAGGCTCTGGATCCCCGTTGTCGAATCTACTGTGACCGTCGGTGTCACAAATACCGGATTTGCATCATAGTATGGGTTCTGCAGACGCATACTGCCATCCACATATTCCTGTCCGGCCGGCAATACATCTGTGATTTCCGCACCTTTCACCGTCAGCTTCGGATTTGTTACCTGAAGCGTCCATGTGATCGCACCGTCTCCGTTCATCTTACCGTCTTTCGCCAGGATATCCGGCTTTTTGATCTGCTGCCATGTCTGTGCAGTCGAATCAATTGGAGTTGTATTCATATCACTGGTCATGGATGCTTTATTTTCAAATAACGGCCAGCTGCTTGCATCAAATGCGGTCGGATCCTTCACCTTCGTCACGATCGTGATGACCTTTTTTGCATCCAGCTTGTCAAATTTAAAGACAAGCTTACCGTTTTCCGCATCAGAAGAAGCATCCAGTGCCTCGGATGCGCTCACAAATGCCATTTCATGATCTGAACCGGAAACCTTGTTCGTGCCATTTCCTGCCCGGAATGTATCTGTCACAGTGACATTTTCCAGTGTCTTGCCTTCCTCGTTAACCACGATCTCCCATGTGAAGGTATTGGTGATCTTATTAAAATCCTTAAAACTCTTTTTCAACAGATTGTAGCCCGGTACGGTGGCGTTTGTAGTTACATCGTATACACCACCCTGCAGTTTACCGGTATTTTTGTAGCTGCCCTGTGAAAAATCAGTAACCTTCGTCTTGTATTTGATCGTAACGGTATCTGTATAAGCAGTTCCTGCAGGAATTGCCACTTCAAAGCCACTTTCGCTCTTTTTAGTCGCACTGAGTCCCGCCGGTGTGATCTGGATGGAATCCTCAACAAGCTCCTGTCCGGTTTCCACAATATCCAAATAAGAAGTTCCCTGAATATCCAGATTCTCTGCGTTTATGGTTACAGTCCACTCGATCGTACCATCTGCTGCAATGCTGCTTCCTGTCTTTTTCAGCATATCCGGTTTAATAGATACGGTTCCTTTGTTGCTGACACCCTTATCCGTATCATCATCCGGGTTAAATGCCGCCGTATTGTCCACCAGCGCTGTTGTACTGTCATTGATCGTACCGCCAAAAATACTCTTATCATAATAGGTGCAGAATTTTACCTTTGCGTGATAATGGGAGGTAACTCCCGTTACCTTAATATCAATGCTGCTGTCCCCGTTTTTCGCTGTCGTTGTAATCGTTCCACCTGTGCTGTCTGTCAGCTGCGGATACCCCGAAATCTCCGCATAAGTAAGTCCTGTCGGCAGGTTATCCGTGATCACACCATCCAGTGATGTTCTGCCTTCCTGACCAAGCTCTACCGTCCATTCAATATAATTTTGTCCGTTGACATTAATGATCTTGCTGCCATATTTGCTGATACTGACATCCTTCGGATCCGGTTTCTTATCATCATCCGTTTTATCTGTTGTATTTACCGTGAATTTGAAATCACCTGTAGCAGTCGGAAACGCAATATCCTCTCTCTTTCCCTCTTCCTGCAGGGCTTCTGAAAAACCACCTTCAAACTGTACATAAAAGTTAATATTGGTATTGGATCCGATTGCATCCGTATCAAACCGGAAGGACAATGTTCCATCTTTCGCAATATGAACAGTACCAACGGATTTGCCGTTATGATCAGCCAGCTTATGATCAGCCTCTACATCAACGCGGATCGTATCAGGGAGTTTATAAATATAAGCAGTATCCTTATTGACCGCTGTTCCGTTTCCCAGCTTGAAATCCAGTCGCATATTGATATCCGCATTGTATGGCAGATCAAATGTACCGTTCTCTGTCAATTCTTCTACAACACTACCGCCTTTTCCATCTGAATAGGTCGCCTTCAGTGTCAGCTTATCCAGTGTGATCGTTGTATTGTCAAAAATATCTGCACTGCCTGCCTTGTCTGCTTCGATATCCGCTGCCGCATCCACTGTAACCGGTTCGCTTTCCTCTCCTGCATTCCGATCTTCTGCGGCAGCTGCCGACTGCTCTGCTGCGCCTGTCATAGTTACAGTCTTCTCCTCTGTATCATCCGCAGTTGTATCCGCATCTTCCGCCTGCACCACCGCATCCGGCAGCATACTGATATCATTATCCGATACCGCACTTACATTGGACGGTATATTGGAAAACAGCATCATGCCTGCCAACAGAAGTGCAATGGCACGTCTGCCTATTTTTCTCCTCTTTTTCTGTTCTTTGATCTCTGCCTCAGTGAAATATTCATTTCTCTTCATATTCCGCATAACTCCTGTTTTATCCCTGTTTTTGCATTTTCGATCCGGGTCGATATCCGCCTGTTTTTACACGCGGATATAGTCATCCCATTATTACTTTACATAATATAATATTTTATAGGTTCTTGCAACATCCTTTCCTTTTGTCCGGCAAATCTTTATCGCATTCTTATCTTTATTTTGCGCATTTATAGCTTTGCTTTGTGAATTGTATACAAAAAAAGCGGCAGACATTTTCTATAAGTCCACCGCTCCATTCCGGTTCCATATTTTCTTACTTTTTATAAGCCGCTACTACCATCCGTCCGTCCTCCGAGCCATAGGCACAGGTGGATAACAAAAGCAGCTTATCTTCATTCCCCGGCTGCTCATACCATACCGCATGTTTGCAGATCTGTTTCAGATATACAGTCAGGCTGTCCGCATCCTTTGGAATCTCCTCATAAGCAAAGTAATCTTCTTTTGTCAGATCGATCTGCAATATAGCAAACACTTCGTATGTGTCAAAGCCTTCGCCCATGTCCAGCAAGATCCCGCTGTGCGCCTGTCTGAACGCCTTGTCCCTATACTGTTTCAGGCTGCCAAACATCGTACCGTCCTTCATATGATGTCCGTGCAACAGCAGTACCGGATCTTCCGTGCTGCAGCTTTCATCTAAAAAGATCGTTCCGTGTGCATTCTTCTCCCCATAAAAATTATGGTTCAGATAATAGCTGTTATTCCGCTGCACAACAGGATATTCGATCTCTGTATCCGGGATATACAGATAAGCCACATAATCTTCGTTTTTCTCCCGGTAGACAGATGCATCGATCTGCGGAGGTTCTTGCTCTTTTGCTTCTGCGCCGTTCGCAGTTCCCAAACTGTTCTCCTCTATAGCTTCCGTCTGCACCTGTCTGCCGAGCTCACGCAGTTCTTCATCCATGCTTTTTTCCTGCCTGTAATCCCTGTAATAGCGCAACAGGGAAACGGCGCATATTACAAACACGATCAGACAGATGATCCCTATGAAAAGAAGCAGGAAATCCTGCTTCTTTTTGTTATGCTTCATCGATTGCCCTTCCGATGTCATGCCGCATATATTTATTAGCAAATGAAACCCATTCGGTCGCTTCATATGCTTTCTTTCTTGCCTCTTTCAAGTCATTGCCCTTAGCCGTGATGCCAAGTACACGTCCGCCGTTTGTCACGATCCTGCCATCTGCAAGCTTTGTGCCTGCGTGGAAGCAGAAATAATCGTCCTTTCCGTCAAACGCCTCCAGTCCTTCGATCGGAAGTCCCTTTTCGTAAGAAACCGGATACCCATCGGATGCCAGTACCACACAGACCGCTGCATTGTCTTCAAATTCTACCTTGATCTGATCCAGTGTACCGTCGATGCAGGCATTGCATACATCAATGATATCGTTCTTCATACGAGGCAGAACGACCTGTGCTTCCGGATCTCCAAATCTCGCATTGTATTCCAGCACCTTCGGGCCTTTTTCTGTCAGCATCAGACCGAAGAAGATAACGCCCTTGAATTCTCTGCCTTCTGCCTTCATAGCATCTACCGTCTTCTGGAAGATATATTTGTGGCAGAACTCATCCACTTCCTCTGTATAGAACGGGCTCGGGGAGAAGGTTCCCATACCGCCTGTATTTAAGCCCTGATCACCGTCCTTGGCACGCTTGTGATCCTGCGCGCTTGACATGATCTGGATCGTATTACCGTCTACGAAGGAAAGAACAGATACCTCGCGCCCTGTCATAAATTCTTCTACTACCATGCGATTACCGGCAGAACCGAATTTCTTATCCTCCATGATCTCTTTCACACCATCTATAGCTTCCTGCTTTGTATTACAGATCAGAACACCCTTACCGAGTGCCAGGCCGTCTGCCTTTAAGACGATCGGATACTCAGCCGTCTCCAGATAAGCAAGTGCTGCCTTCGGATCATCGAAGGTTTCGTACGCTGCTGTCGGGATATCGTATTTTTTCATCAGATCCTTGGAGAATGCCTTGCTTCCTTCCAGGATCGCTGCATTTTTACGAGGACCGAATGTGCGGATGCCTGCCTTTTCCATCTCATCCACAAGACCGCCTACCAGCGGATCATCCATACCGACGATCACAAGATCGATCTCTTTTTCTTTTGCAAATGCAACCAGTTTATCAAACTCCATTGCCCCGATCGCTACACACTCTGCAAGCTGTGCGATTCCTGCATTGCCCGGTGCACAATAGATCTTATCCACTTTATCACTTTTTGCGACGCTTGCTGCGATCGCATGCTCTCTGCCGCCGCTTCCAACAATTAAAACTTTCATTGCTGCCTCCCGTTATTTTATAAACACTTTTCCGTCCTGTATCTGTACTCTGCCGTTTGCGATCCAATCGATCGCCTGTGGCAGAAGCTGCCATTCCGCTTCTTCCATGACACGCTGCTGCAATACTTTCGGCGTATCATCCTGCTTTACACAGACCGCCTTCTGACAGATGATCGGACCTGTATCCGTCCCTTCATCCACAAAATGCACGGTCGCACCCGTCACCTTGACACCACGCGCAAGCACGCCTTCATGCACCTTCAGCCCATAATAGCCTTTGCCGCAGAAAGAAGGGATCAGAGACGGATGGATATTGATGATCCTGCCCCGGTAAGCCTGCACCATTTCAGCCGGGATATTTACAAGGAATCCCGCTAAAACGATCAGATCCGGCTTCAGCTCATCCACGCCCTGCAGCAGTACCCGGTTAAATGCTTCTCTTGTTTCATACTCCTTTGGAGAAATGCAGACAGCCGGTACATTTTTTGCTTTTGCACGCTCCAGCGCATAAGCACCTGCATTATTACTGATCACACCCGCAATACGTGTGTTGGTGATCTTACCGCTTTCCACTGCATCTAAGATTGCCTGCAGGTTCGTACCGCCGCCCGATACACAGACTACTACGTTTAACATAAGGTAACTCCTTTTTCTCCCGCTTCGATCTGACCGATGATATATGGTGTATCGCCGGCTTCTTTCATTGCTGCCATTGTTTTCTCCACATCAGCAGGATCTACCGCAACAACCATACCGATACCCATGTTGTAGGTGTTGTACATCATCTGTTCCTCAATATCGCCTGTTTTCTGCATAAGTTTGAAAATAGCCGGTACTTCGTAGCTGTCTTTCTTGACAACCGCACGTACGCCGTCTGGAAGCATTCTCGGAATATTTTCATAGAAACCGCCGCCTGTGATGTGGCTGCAGCCTTTTACCTTAACACCGGCATTTTTTACCGCTTTCAGTGCTTTTACATAAATTCTGGTCGGTGCCAAAAGGGCTTCGCCAAGTGTCTTGCCCAGTTCATCATAATATGTATCAAGGCTTTCCTTTGTCATTTCAAATACTTTACGGACTAAAGAGAATCCGTTGCTATGTACACCTGAGCTTGCCATGCCGATCAGAACATCACCCGGCTTCATATCAGATCCGTTGATCAGATCCTTTTTATCCACTACGCCGACAGCAAATCCTGCCAGATCGTATTCATCCTCTTCCATCAGTCCCGGATGCTCTGCTGTCTCACCGCCTACCAATGCACATTCAGACTGGATACAGCCTTCTGCCACACCTTTAACGATCGTAGCGATCTTTTCCGGATAATTTTTACCACATGCAATATAATCAAGGAAGAACAAAGGCTCTCCACCGGAGCATGCAATATCATTTACACACATAGCCACCGCATCAATACCGATCGTATCATGCTTGTCCATCACGAATGCCAACTTTACTTTTGTTCCGCAGCCGTCTGTTCCGGAAAGAAGGATCGGCTCCTCCATGTTTTTGATGGCACTTAAGTCAAACGCACCTGCAAATCCACCGATGCCGCCAAGCACTTCCGGTCTCATAGTAGCCTGTACATGCTTTTTCATCAGCTCCACTGATTTGTAACCGGCTTCGATGTCTACTCCTGCTTTCTTGTAATCCATTTTTGTTCTCCTCTTTATTTATTGTAATTTTTATATCCTACTTCCTGTAAATGGGCATCCTTCTTCTGTACAGATTCCTTTAAGCTCTGGGAATATGCTTTCAGTCTGTCAAGAAGTGCCGGATCACTTGTTGCTAAGATCTTGGCTGCGAGAAGTCCCGCATTGGCTCCGCCGTTGATCGCAACAGTCGCAACCGGAATACCGGATGGCATCTGTACGATGGAATACAGGGAATCTCTGCCCCCAAGACTTGTTGTATGCATCGGAATACCGATGACAGGCATCGGAAAGATTGCCGCACACATACCCGGCAGATGGGCTGCCATACCTGCGCCCGCGATGATCACCTTGAATCCCTTTGCCTCTGCTCCTTTGGCATACTCAAAAAATACGTCCGGTTCTCTATGGGCGGAAATGATCGTCATTTCATATGAAATACCAAGTTCCTCCAGAATATCTGCTGCTTTACTCATAATAGGCATATCTGAATCAGAGCCCATTACAATTCCTACCTGTGCCATGCTGTATCCTCCATTCATCTTTACTATTACATCATTTAACACTCTCATATTGCTTTTTTGTAATCATATAATATTTTAAAAGGTTCTTTCTCTATCGTCAATACGAAATGTCACATTCCTTCGAGCGGCTTGTTCAGCTCTTCCGTGCCCGGCAGTACAAATCTGCCGTCTTTGATGATCCATTTCTCTTCACCGTCCGCTGTAACACCGTAAAGCGCACCCAGTTCATCATAAGGGATCGTGATATCCGTATGACACTGGAAATATGCACGGTCCATATCCTCCTTACGCAAAATGGAGATCTCATTGTCTCTGGCAATGATCTCTTTTCCGTCCGGATTATAGACAGCCACATCCTCTGCATGGGAATAACACGTATCTCCGAATGCAAAATGCGGCCCTGTCTTTTCTGCGATCAGGATCGGCAGTCTGTCTTCGATCTCATACATCCGTCCCATGCGGTAAGCGGTCGTATTCGTACCGATCGCAAATTCTCCCATCGGAAGTGTTTCGTGATGATATAAAATGTTGTCTTTAATTAACTTTTTGCCCTCTGCCGGATCTGCAAAGTTAGTACAGTCGTACTCTGTTACCCTGCCATCCTTCACATGGATCTCAAGTTCTGTATATTCCAGCTCATTCAGATAAACACGGCTGACATACAGCGTGCCTTCCGTTCCTGCCAGCTTCGGAGAAGTAAATACCTCGCCCACCGGAATATTGACATCTGCCACGCAGTTTTCAAACTTTGTCTGCTTTGCCGGATCTGCCAGATCAGTTAACATAACTTTCAAATCTGTCTTGTTTCCGTTTGTCCCTATGATCCGGGCATACTCACACGTATCCAGCACATCGATCATCTTCTGCTGCAGATCCTCGTACGTCTGATAATCCAGTGTATTCAGACGGATCGTTTCATCCATGATTGCCGGATATTCCTCCCCGATCTCAGGGATCGGATAGGCAATGATCGTAAAACTTCTTTCTTCTCCCGGGATATAACTGTTGATGATCTGACCGAGTTGCCCATAATACCAGGTTGAAAGCTCCTGCTGCTTCTTACTGAGCTGACATGCCTCTTTCCGCAAAACAGGGGTAAACGGTGTTTCCCCGAATACCTCGATCCAGGCAGGCCCCGCATGCACAGCGGAAAGCTCCTTCTTTTGCTCGTATGCTTCCTTCTGTACCTCCAGACGACGGCTTACAAACTTTTTATCCAGGAAAAGTGCCTCATCCTCCCGGTGATCGTATTCATACTGTTTATTTGGGCTTTCGGAATAATAGCCGCCGACCGATGTTCCTCTCTTGGTAAAGGCGCTGTGTGATGTCCGCATCATCGTCACATCAAGTCCCATTTTCTTAAAGTTGTCTATAGCTAATTTTACAACCTGTTCAAAGCCGATCGGATACACGATCTGCGCAACCTTCTTTTTAGACAGATCCTTATTGCCCTTGATAAAGCCGATCCGATACCCTTCTGTATAAGTATCTGCCATCAGCTGCAGTTTTTCCGGATCCATATTGTTTAAATAAGCTGCTGTCAGCCGCTGGTTATCCGTGATATATTCACCATATCTGTACAGATACCGCTCATCCGACAGATCCGATTCCATGATAATACGATATGCAAAATCTGATGCCGGATCCACCTTTTCGCCGACACGCTTTACGGTTTCCTCTTCCATATAATCGTAGACGAAAAAGTACACGATCTCTTTCAGCTGCTGCACCGCCGGCTCACGATCCTGATCCGCATAGCTGTATACAAAGCTGCTGTAAACTTCCAGAAAGAACTCCATATGGATCACAAGTTCATCCAGATTCTGTTCAAAGATTTCCGGGATCACAGAACGCATCTGCGTATAAACGAAAGACAGGATCTGTCCATAGTCATCTCCCAGCATGGAAACCGCGTAAACCGGATTCGCATAGCTTTCCTCATACAGCTCCGGCAGTACATCGGCAAACATCACTTCATTTGCACTGCGCAGTTCTTCCGTACTTTTTTCAAAGTAACTGCCTGCCTTGATATCTTCATAAATCTGGCTCATCTCCAAAAGGAAAAAAGCCACCCGTCTAAAATAAGAACAGTATGGCTCCTTTACAGTTTCTTCCTTATGAATTTCAGTCAGTCTTTCCTTTGCAAGTTCATATCTTTCTTCCATCATAATCCAAACACTCCCGCATACAAAATAAATCCTGTGGCACAGACGCCGATTCCGTTTAATAGAATACCCAGATCCGGGAAGAAATAAAACTTATCCTTCTCCATTCTGGATAAAATACCGAATACCAGTCCTGCGATTGAAAAAAGCATGGCTACTAAAATAACCGTGCCAAGCCTCGCACTCGCCCGTCCGCCAATCCGAAACGAAGAAAATACTGCCAGCCCGATCGAGACATCTGACAGTATTCCAAGTACAGTTGACATAATACCACGTTCTGACTGACTTTTATTCGTAAACATAAAATTCTTTTTACGGCCTTTACGCATAACGTCCCCTTTAGAACATGATCTTTGATTTACCGGCAAGCAGCTTTGCACCGGATATGATGAGTAATACGCCACCTGCGATTCCCACCACGATAGAGATCACACCGAATACAATATTTAAAGCACCGCTTCCTGCCATTGTTTTATAGATTTTTTCTTCCATATGATTTCCTTTCCGACTATAACTGTCTATACCCGTGCACCATACTGCTCATAATATGCATCGATTGCTGACTTGATCCGGTCATCAATCACCACTCTGCCACCACATTCTTTATTGTACAGATGCTCTGTTACCTCTGCCATGGATACGATCGCATTTGCTTCGATGCCATATAATTCTTTAATTTCATCAAGTGCTGACTTCTCGCCGCCTTTTCCGACTTCCATACGATTTAAGGATACCATCAGACCGATGACCTCTACATCTGCCTGTGCCTTCAGTATCGGGAAGGTTTCTTCAATAGATTTGCCGCTTGTCGTCACATCCTCGATGATCACTACCTTATCTCCGTCCTTCAGCTTGCTGCCAAGCAGGATTCCTGTATCGCCATGATCCTTGACTTCCTTTCTGTTAGAACAGTAACGGATATCTTTTCCATATAAATTACTGATCGCTATCGTGGTCGCAACAGTCAGCGGAATGCCCTTATAAGCAGGCCCGAACAGGACATCAAAATTCAGTCCGTACGTATCATGGATTGCCTTTGCATAATACTCGCCGAGCTTCATCAGCTGTGAACCTGTCACATAAGCACCCGCATTCATGAAAAATGGGGATTTTCTGCCGCTCTTTAATGTAAACTCGCCAAATTTCAAAACATCACTTGCTACCATAAATTCGATAAATTCCTGTTTATACTGTTCCACTTTGCTGTGTCCTCCTTATTGTAAGCCGTTTCGGCGTTTGTAGCATTCTAGCATATGAAGTAAGTATACCATTACCTACTTTTCTTTTCAACCAGCAAATCTTGTGAGGGAGAGTGATGCCAATGAACACATTAGAAGTGCTTACACTTTTATTAGTTGTTTTTGCGGCTCTGTCTTACATAGATAACCATAACGACAGAGACGAGATACGCTCTGCGAATCTCGCTCTGATTAGCGGTCGTCAAATGCACCGCATAAATGCGTGCATTTTCCTCGTCGCCATAACAAAAAGAAATAGCACACCGTCCAAAGTGAATGCTATTTCTTTACACATTGTTCATCTCCGGTGTCAGTCCAGGATCTTTCCGTCAATGGAGATCGTCACGACCTGCCAGGGGATCATTTTACCGCAGTCCTGCAGTGCTTTCTTTGCCGCCATTTCCAGGCCGCCGCAGCATGGCACTTCCATGCGGAGCACAGTTACAGAGCGGATATCATTCTGTTTCAGGATCTCTGTCAGCTTTTCGCTGTAATTGACGCCATCCAACTTCGGACATCCGATCAGCGTTGCTCTTCCTGCCACAAATTCACTGTGGAACCCGGCATATGCATAGGCTGTACAATCTGCCGCAATGAGCAGCTTTGCGCCTTCAAAATACGGACTCTGCACTGGTGCCAGCCTGATCTGTACCGGCCAGTTGATCAGTCTGTCCTTCTCCTGCTTTGCTTTGAGCACCGCTGCTTCATCATAAGCCGGAGCTTCTCTTTCCTCGAATGTGATCGCACCGGTCGGACAGCCCGGCAGACAATCTCCGAAGCCGTCGCAGAAGTGCTCTCTTGTCAGCTTTGCCTTTCCGTCTATGATCTCTATCGCGCCTTCATGGCAAGCGGTTGCACAGATCCCGCAGCCATTACATTTTTCCTCATCAATATGAATGATCTTTCTAACCATTTGTGGTTCCTCCTTGACTTTTCTGTCGTCATTGTACTAAACTCATTGCAATAATTATGTTGGATTTCCAACAAAAGGAGCTGCTATGTCAAAAAATTTTGCATCTTATGAAACTCTCTTACAGAAAAATCCGTTATTTCAGGGAATTCCACAGGTAGAACTGCCCTGTGTTCTCGAAAAACTGAAAGCTCACACCAGATATTATAAAAAAGAAGAAACGATCCGCCACTGTGGTGATGCTGTCAACTTTATCGGTATTGTACTTGAGGGCGATATCCACATCCTGCAGGATGATTATTACGGCAATCGCAGCATCACTGCCTCCGTTTCTGCCGGCGCTCTTTTTGCAGAGGCTTTTGCCTGTGCAAACGTCACAGAGCTCCCCGTCACGATCGTCGCCGCCACAGACTGCCATATCTTAACCATCAGCAGTCATGCCCTGCTGCACGCTACAGATGAAGGCTGGGCTTATCATACTGTCCTGATCCGGAATCTGCTTGGCATCGTTGCACGCAAAAACATGTATCTGAACCGGAAGCTGAAATATACTTCTCATAAAACAACGGCAGAAAAGCTGCTTGCTTATCTGAATGATCAGGCAAAAGAAAAAGGAACAAATGCCTTTTATATCCCGTTTAACCGACAGCAGCTTGCCGATTATCTCGGCGTAGAAAGAAGCGCCATGTCCGCAGAGATCAGCAGGCTCGCCTCACTTGGTCTCCTCGAAACACGGCGCAGTTATTTTAAATTATTAAAACCGTAATTCGATGTTGCTGTCCGTGATAAATCAGCACTTTCCCCGGTCGTTTCCAAATGCTTTTCCTTTATCAGAGACTACCGTTTTCCGGCTGTTACAGATACCTTTTCGGATTAAACTGCCTTTTTGTCCGGCTTTGTAAATTTTCTATCGCATTCTCATAACCGCTCCCAGCACGATGAAAAGCCCCATACACAAGAACAGAATCGTATCCGGTCTTACTTTTCTCAGAAAAATACAGGTTTGTGGATGCTTGGAATTGATGTAGATCAGATGGATATTGCCATGTTCCATATTTTCCGTCAGCTTTTTATATGGCACATTTTGTGCCAGTTGACTTTGAAAACTAACGCCCTGATAAGTATAAGTAAAAACAGGTACATCTACCTTTCGTATGCCATATCTGCCGCCGCCATAATAAGTCCTGTATCCCGTATGCTCTGCCTCTATCTGCTCTGTACACAGAATCAGGATACACAGATCCCTTACGCCTAACAAAAACACACCGATACCAATTACAATAAATAATACATGCTCCACTACTTTCTCCTCTTATCCATCCGGTAATCCGATCAAATTTGTTCTTTTTTTCTTATTATAGCTTATATTCATAGGAGACACAATTCTTTCACATACTAAATCAATAAAATGAAAGGAGTTTTCTATGGAATCTGTATTTACGATCGAGCAATTACGTCCCATCCGGGATGGCTTTACCATATCCAGAGATACAAAACTGGGCAATACCACAAAAGTTACCCTTTTCTCACTCGGAAAGGATACGTCCATCAGCCAGGAAAGCTATGACCGTATGACCATGTACATTGGTGCGGCGGGTCAGGGCACTATCCTGATCGGAGAAGATGCAGCGCAGAAACTGCTTTTACCTGATACGGTGCTGATCGTTCCCGGCAGAACATTATGCGGAATGGAAACAGACGCCGGCATGGTTTACACAGAGATCATATTGGAAAACAACACAGAAAAGGAGATTATTATGAACCCAAACGTAAAAACAAACGAAGTAATTGAACTAAAGAATCTGATCGACTATGAAGAAGGCAGCATTGCCAACATGGATGTTGTCAGCAATCCTACCATGAAATATGTTCTTATGGCTTTTGATGAAGGAACCGGTCTGACGCCACACCGTGCACCGGGCAATGCGATCGTATTTGCACTCGAAGGCAAGGCTACGATCGGCTATGAAGGAAAGGACTATGAACTTTCCGCCGGAGAATGCTTCCGCTTTGAAAAGAACGGTCTGCACTCTGTCACAGCAAACGGCAGATTTAAAATGGCATTATTACTTGTTCTTGCATAAGCAATCATATCTCCGTTTGAAGAGATCGTGATATGGCAGCTGCCATAGTTGCAGCCGCCATAGATCATGCCCTTTTCTGCAGCAGATGGCAGTTTAAACGGTCCCGTTTCATATTCTCATATACTGTTGTATCCAAAAAGTAACCGTGGATATTTTATAACCGATTGACAGGATTTGGAATATTACACTATAATCTGATGTAACACGCAAAAAGGATTTAATATAAGGAGCTGATGATATGCTGACAAAAGAAGAATTACCGGAATGCCCGGTTGCTACTACCGTTGCTTTGATTGGAAGCAAATGGAAGTTACTTATTATAAGAAATCTGTTGCAGAGACCATGGCGGTTCAACGAGCTTCGAAAGGATCTGGACGGGATCAGCCAGAAGGTGCTGACCGACAGTCTGCGTTCCATGGAAGAGGACGGACTGATCACCCGCACAGTTTACCCAGAGGTTCCGCCCAGAGTGGAATATGCATTAAGTGATCTCGGAAAATCCTTAAAGCCGATTCTGGATTCCATGGTCGCGTGGGGCAATGCTTATAAGAATATGTAAAATGGAGGACAACTATGAGCAATGTAGGAAAAAAATGCAAAGTACACTACACAGGTACTTTTAACAGCGGAGAAAAATTTGATTCATCCTATGACCGCGGAGAGCCGCTGGAATTTGTCTGTGGTGCAGGCATGATGATCAAGGGCTTTGATGAAGCCGTCAAGGAAATGGAGATCGGACAGATCCTGGATATCCATTTAATGCCAGAGGAAGCATACGGAATGCCGGATCCGCAGAATATTGTTACCCTGGAACTCGGTCAGTTACCGGGCGCAGAAGGTTTATCCGTCGGTGAACATGTTTATTTATCCACACCAAGTGGACAGTCTTTCCCTGTTACTGTAACAGCCAAGGACGATACCCATATCACACTGGATGCCAATCATGAAATGGCAGGAAAAGAACTGAATTTCAAGATCGAGCTTGTTTCTGTAGAATAAGAATATGACTTATCACCTAAAAACACCCGGACAGATGCAGCTAAACGGCATCCGTCCGGGCACTTTTATTTTCCATGTGTTTCTTCAAATTCCCTGATCTCTTCTAAAATATCCTCCACGCTGTCATCACCGGCATCATACCATTCCATCCTTTTCAGATACCTGCCAAGCCACGAATCGTAGAGCGCATTTGTCACGATCCCGACATTGCTGAAGGAATCCTTGTCTTCTCCGATCGTAAAGACCATCTTTCCGCCGGCTTTTGTTCTTTCCTGAAAATCGCAGTCTATAAATGCCTGCCGCACAGTTTCATAAACCGCGTCAAGGTCATGCTGTCCAAGACGCCGCACCATGTCATCATCTATTTCTATCGTAATTTTATAAAGATATTCCATCGTTTTTCTCCCTCTTCTTCCCTACCAATATACATAATATCGCACCTTTACACAATCCTTTCCTTTTCAACCACTGCTCCATTGCAGCCATGGAAAATCCATGCTACACTCAAGATACGACTGTATAAAAAGGAGATTTCTTATGGCAAATGAATCATTTTTTGTAGATGACCATGTCCGGCTCACCATGCAGGACATTGACCAGCAGGTGCGCAGATATCTGACTGCCTGCGAAAGAGAAAAATCCAGCTATCGGCTTGTGGAAGAGGCGATTGCCACGCGGCTGATCCCTCAGGTGGAAAACCTCATGTCCAAAGATGCCATGAATGGTGGTATCCATCCGATGAAGCATCATACCTACCAGCGACAGCCCGGCCTTTTCTGCTACAATATTTTCATCGTAAACTACGGATTTGCCAAAGGCCATTTGTATCATGAACTGGAAAAGATCGGCGATGTGCCGTTTTATGATGCGGGAAATATGATCGATGAAGGGAACCGGCTTCTTGACATGATCGAAGATCTGGAGCAGGGCATATCCTGCTGGGACTTCCCCAAAAAATATTTCCGCATCCCCCGCTTCAAGGGAACGGACAGACTGCTTTCAGGCATCGAGCGTATGATCGATGATGCCGTAAAAAGCGGTTTTGGCTGGGAGAAGATCAGCGACGAAATGTCATATTACAATACAACAACCGGTGAATGCGGCATTCTTCTGGATGTAACCCCCAACAAGAAACTGGCGGATTATACCCTGTTTTCGTTTCTGAGCAATAACAGACAGCCTTTGGGCGTCGGTATCCCTCATATGCTGTCTGACGGTCTGTATCTTAACGGAAAGATCAAACGGTATCAGTTACAGCTGCTGTTTACACTGGTCGATCCATTACATAATAAAGAACTGTTCCGATTAAACCGTGCGGATTTTGAACTGGTCACAAAAGATATCGAGGCGGAAAATATCATGGACCGGGGATACTTCTCAACACGCGTCAATATCAATCTGTTCCATGAAAATACGCAGCAGTTTTCCTCTCAGCTTCTAAAGAATAAAATATTCAGGCAATATCACCCAAAGCTTGGATGGATGGCGAATTCTAAACTTGGTATGAAATCCTACGCTTCTCTTGGGGAAGAGTTTTATGACCAATATGAAACCGGCTTAAAGAAGCTGCAGACCCGTTAGATATTTTCGGTACAATTTCTCACAGGCGTTGTTATAAGACGTTTCATGCAGCGGATCATACAATCTCATAAGCAGGGCAGATGGAATTGCCCTGCTTATTTCTGCGGATGCAATGCAATATTTCCACTGCAGCCGGACATACATCTGCGAAATCCAGTTCAGTAAAATACGATCACATTCTATAGCTTCCTTTCGTGGCGCACACAGTGAAAAATCGATACTGTTCTTCAGCTGCTTATAGCCTTTATTCAGCGCACTCCAGTTGCCAACATCCATCTTTCTTCTGATTTCCGAATGCTGCATATACACATCTATCATGGAACACAGATCGTATTCCGTGATCTCAGTCAGTTTGATAAACAATAAGGTATGAAGATCTATGACATCTTCCAGATAGATTTCATCATACGCAGTCTTATCCGCTTCCATTTTCTGTCTCCTCAGTCAGCCCTGCATTCCGTTTGCCTGTCTGATCATGTCCTCTACAACAATATCGTAGATCTCCCCGAGTGTGTTGCAATACTCTAAGATCTTCCACGGCTCGTTTGTATGGAAATGGATCTTGATCAGATCTTCATCTCCCGCCGCGATCAGGCTGTTGCCTTCAAAATGCTCTGTGATGTAGTCTGCGATCGCATCCTCATCCAGATCCTCATCTCTTCTGTCGATCAGAAGCTGTGTATCATAACGATATGCAAACTGATCATCTTCTGCATCAATTGAATTTACTCCCATTGTGTGCCTCCTGTTATTATCTTCGCTTTGCTGCCTGCCGAATTTGGCTGGTTAGATGTTTCTAACCAATTTTACCATTCATTTGCCGGATTTGCAAATAGAACGCTTTATTTCTGAATCTTGAATTTTACTTTTTTTACATTACCTGCTTTATCCACAATCTTCAATGTATAGGTACCGTTTTTCTTAATCGTCTTTCCGCTCTTGATCTTCTTGCCGTTCAGTGTGGCACGCTTCACACCGGAAAGCTTATCCCGAAAAGTGATCTTCAGATTCTTCTTGTATACCTTGTTGTTTTTCATGTTGGTGGTCGGCTTCTTACGGTCAACACAGAAAATGACTGTCTGCTTTGTACCGGCTTCCGTTTCGATCTCTGCCTTGTAAGCGCCATCCTTCTTTACCGCAAATTCATTGCCTGACTGTGCCTTTCCATTTACACGGAACTGGGTGATCACGCCCGGTGAAGAGACCTTCATCGTCACAAGCTTTTTATAAGCACCTTTGTTTTTCACACCGCTGACCTTGATCTTACCGGACTGCGCCACAGCTTTTGCACTCATGGCATAGATACGGTCAGTCTTTTCCTTCACAAGTTTGACCGCATCAAATCTGACCGTTTTGCCGTCTGCCTGCACTTCTCCGTTTGTTTTGGCTACCTGGAACGGGAAACTGATCACAATTTCATAGCCGTCCAGTCCGTCCAGATCACTTGTCATATTGGCATCTGTCTGGCTCGTACTTGTCTGGCTGTCCTGTGCAATGCTCATAACAGCTTTGTCACCTGTCAGCTCCAGGAAAGAAGATTTCATCTCCTTCGCAGATGCTTTCTGACTCAGTATATAAGAATTATGTTCTTTTCCGTTCAGTACCTTTGTACCGTTTGCCGTAAATTCCATTTCTTTCATGATCTCAGCATAGGTCTTTGCTGTGCTGCCCTGCTGGCTGCTCATATACTGCTCGATCTGCTTTTCTTCTTCGCTTGTTGTATCCACTTCCATCGAAACAGTGCCCGAAAGATCAGGATTGATCTCCATTTTTGCGCTCATGCCGCATCCTGTCAAAAGTGTGATACAAAGTGTTGTCAGTGCAACTGCTATTCTCTTTTTCATGTAGTTCCCCCTTTTCATATGCATGTTATAAGATGACGTCCGGGTCAAAAGCCCCGGATTTGATACTGCTTTACTGCAATAGCTATTTCCAGTATACCTTGTATCAACTTTATATACCAGCATAATTTAAAAAATACCGCCAAAATACCGTCATATAAAAAATATACCGGAACACAGGTTTTATCCCGGTTCCGGCGTTCTCTTATTCTGATATAGAATGCGCTGCGGCTTACAGCAGATTTTTCATGCTGTCCATACCGATTAGCAGTGTCGATGTATTATGCAAAAGAGCTGATGTCGTAGGCGGGATCACGCCTGCCACGCCTAGTGCGATCAGTCCTGCATTAAAGGTCACAATCTGTCTGTAATTTTTATGGATCCGTTTCATCAGTGCCCCGCTTAACATTTTCAGTGTAACAATCTCATTCAGATCATCTGCACTGACTGTAATATCTGCGATCTCTCTTGCGATCTCTGCTCCGTCACTGATAGCAATTCCGACATCGGCTGCGGAAAGCGCCGGTGAATCGTTGATACCGTCACCGATCATGACAACTTTATGGCCCTTTGCTTTCTCCTGCTGTACAAAATCAGCCTTATCCTCCGGCAGAACTTCCGCATAGAAATGATCCACGCCGACGCACTTTGCGATCGCTTCTGCTGTCCGGTAGCTGTCACCTGTCATCATGACAATATTGGTAAACCCTTCTTTATGCAGCTTCCTGATCACAGACTTTGCTTCCGTGCGGAGCGGATCTTCAATACAGATCGTTGCTGCCAGCTTACCATCTATCGCCAGATATAAATGAGAATACTGCAGCGGCAGATTCTCAAACAATTCCTTCTTTTCTTCCGGAATCATGCACTTTTCATCTTCAAATACAAAATGATAACTGCCGATCACAACACGCTTCTCTCCGATCGTACTTGCGATACCGTGCGCTACCACATAATCCGGTTTGGTATGCATTTCCTCATGCAGCAGATTTTTCTGTGTCGCAGCATCAACGACCGCTTTCGCCATAGAATGCGGAAAATGCTCTTCCAGACAGGCTGCAATACGCAAAAGCTCATCCGAAGTCTTATCACAGAAGGATACCACAGATGCTACAGTCGGACATGCCTTTGTCAGTGTTCCGGTCTTATCAAATACGATCGTATCGGCTTCTGCCATTGCTTCTAAGAACTTGCCGCCCTTTACGGTAATGTGATGGCTGCCTGCCTCGCGGATCGCAGAAAGCACGGAAATCGGCATTGCGAGCTTGAGTGCACAGGAGAAATCCACCATCAGAATGGAAAGTGCCTTTGTGGCATTTCTTGTCAGAAGGTATGTCAGTGCTGTTGCGCCAAGGCTGTAAGGTACAAGCTTGTCTGCCAAATGGGCTGCCTTGCCTTCTACATTGGATTTCATTTTCTCCGATTCTTCGATCATCTTCACGATCTTTTCAAATTTGCTGTCACTTCCGACCTTGCTGACTGTGATCGTCAGTGTGCCCTCTTCCATCACAGTGCCCGCATATACAGATGCGCCCTCTGCTTTTCTGACAGCCGTGGCTTCGCCGGTCAGTGACGCCTGGTTGACCAGTGCTTCTCCTTCTGCTACCACACCGTCAAACGGAATGACATTACCCATATGTACAACAACCTGATCACCTGTTTCAATCTCATCGACAGACACCAGAACCTCTGTCCCATCTACCTTTTTCCATGCTTTTGTCACATGCAGGGACAGGCTTCTTGCCAGATTATCGATTGACTTTTTATGTGTCCACTCTTCCAGCAGTTCACCGAAACCGAGCAGAAACATGATCGAACCTGCTGTGTCCGTATCATTTCTTAAAACAGATACCGCAATCGCTGTCGCATCCAGCACCGGTACCTCGATCTTTCCCTTCAGAAGTGTCTTCACTCCTTCTTTCATATACTTCAGTGACTGCCAGATGACATAGCAGGAACGGAGTGGCAGCGGAAGCAGCCATTTGATCGCATAATGCTTTACCACATGACCGACCAGTTTTTCCTGATAATCTGCATTTAACGCTCTTCCTGAATTTTCGATCAGCCCCGCAGGTGCTTTTACTTCTTCATAGGCAAATGCCAGAAGCAGATCAATGATCTGTTGTCTGTCACCTGTATAAACGACCACGGCGTCTCCTGTCCGCTCATACACCTTCGCCTCTTTTACCTGCGGCTGTGTATGTAAATAGTATAGAAGCAGGTCTGCCTGCGCATAACTCATGCGGTACTGCACAAGATGGATACGCATTCTTCCCCTTGCTTCATGCTTGATTGTAAATTTCATAAGCTATCCTTACCTCCATCAGACTCGAAAAACCCGCTACTTCGTAGCGTCGCAGCACTGCTGCTTCTGTTTTTCTCGTTGTACGTTCGGTCGAAATCAAATGCCAGCATAGCTGTCGCTTGATTTCGTTACCTCACTACAAAGGAGCACCCGCCTCTCAGCAGGTGCTCCCTCTTTTTCTAAATTATTCCGCGTCTTCAGATGCTTCCTGTGCATCTGCTGCAAATTCCTGTTCCTGCTGCAGGGCTCTTTCTTCATTTATGCTCTTAGCATCTGCATAAATATCTTCAGCGTTCTCCTGTACAGTAGAAACTGTCTTCATAACACAGTCCTTTGCTCTGAGTGCTGCTGCAGTACAGTTTGTATATACTTTCTTTGCATCCTTACTTGATAAGATCTTGATGCCAGCTGTACCAAATGCTACTCCTGCTGCAAAGATACCTGTTTTTTTCCAATTGATTTCTTTGAAAATATTACTCATAATATCCACACCTTTCTCTATCTGTATCTTATTATGGGTGCTATTATAGCACCGGCACGGGCGGATAGCCAACTCTAACCCGCGCCTGCAACTGATAATTTTTCTCAACAAGAAAAATGTAGACTTATGACCTGTATGCTCCTGTAAAATGAGACAGGAACAATCATCTCATACACAATACTCCATTATACTAAGCCAGTGCAGAGGCAATATCTTCCTTCATATCCAGTACTGCTGCCCTGGATGCATCCGCATAATTTTCCGGTGTAAACCGTTCCTTATACAGATCATTCTGATAAGCGGCAATAATACCACGCGAGCTGTTCACGATCGCGCCGAGTCCATCTTTATTAAAGAAGTGGACAAGATCCTTGCCTTTGCCGCCCTGTGCACCATAACCCGGTACCAGAATATAAGCCTTTGGCATAATATCACGCAGGACACGTCCCATTTCCGGATAGGTTGCACCGACAACAGCACCAACATAACTGTAAGTATCTCCCATCAGTTCCTTGCCCCATTCATCAACCTGATGTCCGACCCACTCATACAGCGGTGCGCCGTCAATGATGCGATCCTGAAATTCTCCGCTGCTCGGGTTTGATGTCTTTACCAGAACAAAAATACCCTTTTTTTCTTCCTTACATACATCGATGAACGGTTTTACGCCGTCACTTCCCAGATAAGGATTGACTGTAGCAAAGTCCTCGTCAAAGCCATAGTAGGATTTACTTCCTACCTGTACCTTGCCAAGATGTCCGGTCGCATAAGCGGCTGAGGTAGAGCCGATATCACCACGCTTGATATCACCGATCACGATCAGTCCCTTTTCCTTACAATATTTCACTGTTTTATCAAATGCAACAAGTCCCGGAATGCCAAACTGCTCATACATGGCAATCTGTGGCTTTACTGCAGGAACCAGATCATAGATCGTATCCACGATTCCCTTATTGTACTGCCAGATCGCTTCCGCAGCACCTTCGAGTGTCTCTCCGTATTCCGCAAAAGCTTTTTTTGTAATAAATTCCGGGATAAACTTCATCATCGGATCCAGTCCGACTACGATCGGTGCTCCCGTCTTTTTGATATTTTCGACTAATTTGTTGATCATGTTCTTTCTCCTTATGTTGGTTTTATCCCCAAATACAGGTATCCTGCTTATACATTTGCTTTCTTCAAGCTGAATAAACTGCAGATGCACCTGACAGACAACAATGCCTGGCGT
>ENA-UEYI01000274-UEYI01000274.1-human-gut-metagenome-genome-assembly--contig:-NODE-274-length-53486-cov-4.736393_pt1 | contig 53486 bp, 48 predicted proteins | sample MGYA00242900_ERZ507916 | MGnify/ENA primary metagenome ERZ507916 (study PRJEB26167, sample SAMN06115521) | human gut metagenome | host: Homo sapiens | place: China:Chongqing | collected 2015-09-02...
GTTGCCCCATCCTGAAATTCGGACATATCCATATCTTCCAAAGAGAACTCAACCCGAATCTTTTTCGAGTCGACCTCACCCTTGGAAAGCAAGACTACCGTCTCCACATGCACCGTCATCGGGAACAGATCAACCGGCTGGATCCGCTCCGCATGATAACCATGGGCGGTCAGATAGTCCAGATCTCTGGCAAGCGACTGCGGGCTGCAGGAAATGTACACGATACGGTTTGGTGACAGCCTGCAGACAGAGGATAAGAATGCTTCATTACTGCCACTGCGCGGCGGATCCATGATAACAACATCTGCCTTTTCTCCATCCTGTGCCATTTCTACCATATACTCGCCTGCATCGGCGCAGGCAAATTCGATATTTTTACACTGGTTATGCTTTGCATTCTCTCTGGCATCCTTGACAGCTTCTCTGTTCAGCTCGATTCCCAGCACAGAACCTGCCTGTCTGGATGCGATCAGACCGATCGTTCCGATTCCGCAATATGCATCGATCACTTTATCCTTTTTCGTCAGCTTTGCCAGCTTCAACGCTTCCCTGTACAAAATCTCCGTCTGCAAAGGATTCACCTGATAAAATGACTGTGGTGACAGCCGAAATCTGACACCGCACAGACTGTCATAGATAAAGCCCGGTCCATACAATACAATATCGCGCTGTCCCAGCACCATGGTCGTTTTCTTGTCGTTGACATTCAGCACGATCGTTGTGATCTCCGGATGCAGCTTTAAAAGTGCCTTTGCAAAATTATTTTTGGATGGCAGGATTGGGGAACGCAGCACAAGGATCACCATGATTTCTCCTGTTACATGCGAAACACGCACCATGATGTGACGGAGCAGTCCTCTGTCCGAATCCTCATCATACGTTTTGATTTTAAAGGATTTTAAAAGCCCGCGGATTGACTGGATAATCGCATCTGCTTTTTCGTTTTCGATCAGGCACTGATCAACACGTACCAGTCTATGGGATTTTTCCTGATACACACCTGCAATCGGCTCTCCCTTTTCATAGCCCATGACCGCATGTACTTTATGACGATAATGCAGCGGATCTTCCATACCGATGATCGGACTGACTCTCGCAAATTTGCCAAGCAGTACCTTCAGCTCTTTCTGCTTTCTTTCCAGCTGCTTTTCATAAGGCATATCGATAAACTGGCATCCTCCGCATTTTTTCGCATAAGGGCACCGACTCTTCTGTACTGCCTTTCTGTTTTCATCCTGCTTATATTTTGCGTGATATTCTTTCTTGTATCTCTCGTTCTTTTCCTGCATAACTGTCCTTTCTGTTTCTCACAATGCATCCCCAAACATTGGAATAAAGCTTTCCTTCGCTGTATCTCCCTCTTGTATGAAAGCATTTTCCACACCCAGAGAAATTGCATAATCCACAAGCCTGTCATACTCTCTTCTGGTAACCTTACGAGTTAGCTCTGGGTAATTTTCTAATGTTGCTACGGGTGTATACTGATTCATCAGGCTGATATAAATCCTATCTCCATATGTTTCATGCAAATATTGTACGATCTGCTTTGCTTCTCTGACCTTTCCGGGCAGAAGCAGATGTCTGACAATAACACCCTTCTGTATCTTGCCCTGTGCATCAAATACACATGCACCGGTCTGTCGCACCATTTCCGCTATCGCAGCCTTTACCACTTTGGGATAATCTGCCGCATGGGAATAACGCTGTGCTGTTTCCGGCTGTATGTATTTAAAATCCGGCAGATATACATCGATCAATCCTTCCAGCTTTCGCAGTGATTCCAACGTTTCGTAACCACTGCAGTTATAGATAAAAGGAAGCGTAAAACCATCTTTCTTTACTTTTTGAACTGCCCAGACGATCTGCGGCAGATAATGATCCGGTGTGACCAAATTGATATTATTCGCCCCCTGCTCCTGTAACCGGTAAAAGAGCTCTGTCAGATGTTCTTTTGAGATCTCCTGCCCCATCTGACCGTTTGAGATCTGAAAGTTCTGGCAGAACACACAATGAAGGGAGCAGCCTGAAAAAAAGACTGCCCCCGATCCTTCTTTTGCTGAAATACAGGGTTCTTCCCACATATGCAGGGCTGCCCGGCTGACCATTAACCGATCACTGCTCTGGCATACGCCCTTCTGTCTGCTCCGGTCGACCCGGCAATTGCGCGGGCAAAGCGTACATGACTGAAATGTCCCCACGATTTCCCTCCTCTTTTCGGTGCTAACGCACCTATATGCGAACTCCGTTCGCGTCGTCTATGTATATTATACATCATCCGGTGTTATTTTAACAGTAGCATATGTTTTCATGCACGCAGGAGATCATATGATCCTCTTTTCTGTCGTAATAATAGACATGATCCGCCAGAACTTCTTTCGGATCCACCTGTGTATGGTTGACTTCTGCAACCATATCGTTCAGGTTCGTGTCTTCCGTTCCACTTTCCGGGACAAGTATTACCTCATGAATACTGCTTGGAATCACATACAGATTTTTTCGGATCGTTTCCGCAAAATTCCGGATCACCCCTGGATATGCCATCGTCGCTGCTCCGTTCATTTTGATCGGATTGGACATAATATACATTGGAATTTCATTTTCAAATAAATCCTCTTCCATCTGTCTGTCCTTCATCATTTCCCGTACAACATCCTGCATTCTGCGGATCGTTGCAGGCAGAAGCCTTGGTGTATTTTCCAATGCCTGTCTGAACAGCTCTTCTTTCGTGATCTGCCACATTGTCAGATGAGAATTGTGGATCAGTATCGTTGCATGATGAAATGGCATATCCTCCAGCAAATAATAGAAGACCATGGAAAGATCCATGTAAGACAAAGAAGGAACCTGTTTTAAAAGTTCCTCATTTTTCTCCCGGTTGACCAGCTTATATACGATATGCTTTTTTGCATTTTCAAATGAAAGGAAAAACGAAATATCCATGCTTTTGTATGTCTTGCACCGCTCCAGCTCTTCTATCACTTCCTCCGCCAGAGCACGCAGTGTTTCTCCTTGCAGAAATCTGTCATAATATTCCCGCATATAAACAGTCGGAGAGATATTCACCCCTTTTTCGATCAATGTGATTCCTTCCTCCTGTATTCCATTATTTTTCCATATAGTATGAGACTGTACATTTTTCATTTCTGTACTTACTTTACTTTTGATAAGGGTAACCATTTGATTTGTAAATTCTGTGATTTGCATATTTTCCTCCTGAGATTTGAATGGTAGATGCCATGAACAGCATCCGATGATTACTTTGTTTCTATTACAGAGACGAGATACGCTCTGCGAATCTCGCTCTGATTAGCGGTCGTCAAATGCACCGCATAAATGCGTGCATTTTCCTCGTCGCCATAACAAAAAAAGGCAACGGATCGATCAAATCCATTGCCTTTAAAGCTTGTCTAGTCTTTATAAACAGAATGATTATACACGGGAGAGGTATTCGCCTGTACGTGTATCAATCTTGATAACATCATGCTGATTTACGAATAACGGTACAGATACAGTAGCTCCTGTCTCAACTGTTGCAGGCTTTGTAGCACCTGTAGCAGTATCACCCTTGAAGCCCGGCTCTGTCTCAGTGATCTCAAGCTCAACAAATAAAGGTGGCTCTACTGCAAAGATATTACCATTGTGGGATAACATCTTAACCATTTCATTTTCTTTTACAAACTTCATTGCATCGCCGACTGCATCTTTATTTAATGCGATCTGCTCATAATTTTCTGTATCCATGAAGTTGTATAAATCACCATCTGCGTATAAATACTGCATTTCTTTTCTGTCAATACGTGCCTGAGGGCATTTTTCAGTAGGTCTGAATGTCTTTTCTACGACGCCGCCACTCTTAATGTTTTTCAGCTTTGTACGTACGAAAGCAGCTCCTTTACCCGGTTTAACATGCTGGAATTCAATAATCTGATAGATATTGCCTTCCAGTTCAATGGTAACACCATTTCTGAAATCACCTGCAGAAATCATAATCTATTCCTCCTAAAATTTTCACGTCATAATTCTATACTAGTTTATACTAAAATCTCATTTTTTTCAACTACTTTTTTCAACAAATCTAACAAACCAACAAACTCCACAAGCAGATCAGGACTCAATGAATGAAAGAATTCCAAATTATTTTATTTCTGACCGGATCTGTGCTAAAATAGGTTTGCTTCAAAAAACAGCTATTTTCAGGCACAGAGGTATCACATATGTCTCTTATACATAAATTGCAACATATAGAGCCCGCATCTTCCGCTGCTCTTTCCGCTGCCAAAACAGAAATGCTCACGCTGATCTGTCATATCAGTCACACACAGCTTCTACAGCTTTGCCGGACAAACAAACTGGATGCAAAGCAGCTGCAGCTTTGTCAGCAGCTTGCCAGACAGCTGTCCTCCTGCCCGGTCCATGTCTATTACAGACCGCTTTGCAGCACACAGATGCTGACTGCCATGACACTTGGCACGCAGACCGATACCTGGCTTGGCGAAACAGGAAAAAAGGATCTGCTGACCGCTTATCTTGCTGACCAGCTCTGCTGGCTGCTTCTGGAAAACGGCTATCAGAGATGGAGCGAAGCACTTAAGCAGCTGACCGGTCAGGTCATGACCGGTATGCATTTTATCGGAAACGACGATCCTGCAGAGCTTGCCTCTTATCTAAAGCAGCTCACGCAGTCTGAAATCCGGATATTGCCCGGTGGCTGTATGCAGCCCCTGAAAACGGTTTTGTTTCTCGCTGATCTGGCACCGGATAACGCAGCCAATAAAAAATCTGCACCGGCGAGCGCCTGCGCAGACTGCCCGCATCCTTGCACTTACCGAAAAGGCAGCTTATAATATTGTTCAGCTCTTTGCTTTCCACAGCATTTGTTATGATTTCGATCTGTTTTCCTGCCCTGCAAAGCTCTGACAGATCCTGATACATACCTTTTAGTTAGCATCGGGTAACATATCAAACTGCCGATCACATACAATAATATAAAAATAAACAGAAAGATGGGGAGTTTCTTCCCCATCTTCCCAACGCATTTCTGCCACATCTTCCAATTCATCATTCTTACATTCTTTCCGGTGCATCAAAGCCCAAAAGATCAATACAAGTTTCCAGAATTTCCTTTGTCAGCTTCAGAAGTGCAATATAACCGGCTTTCTTATCCGCATCCTCTTCTGTCAGGATCTTTGTCTCATGATAGAAATGATTGAATGCATTTGCCATTTCATAAATATAGGCACAGATTTTATGCGGTGCCAGTTCTTCATAAGCATTTCTGACCATGGCAGGGAATCTGCCGATCACCATCATCAGATCCTTTTCATCCTTGTTGACAGGCACCTTGATGCTTGCTTCTTCCAGACTTCCGCCTGCCTGTTCATACTTATTTAAGATAGATTTGATACGCACGATCGTATACAGGATATATGGACCTGTATCACCTTCAAAGGAAGTAAATCTGTCGATATCAAAAATATAATCCTTGCTTGCCTGATTGGAAAGATCACCGTATTTGATCGCTGCAAGTGCAACCGTCTTTGCGGTCTGTCTTGCTTCCTGCTCTTCCACTTCATGATTTTCCGTGATCTTTTCAAACATCTTCTCGTTGATCTGGCTGATCAGGTTTTCCAGACGCATCACACCGCCTTCACGTGTTTTAAATGCATGACCATCTTTTCCGTTTACGGTACCAAATCCCAAGAATACAAGATCCAGATCATCACGGACGATCTTTGTCTTTCTTGCACAGCGGAATACCTGTTCAAAGTAAAGCGCCTGTCTTTTATCCACAACATAGATAACCTGATCCGGATCGATTTCCTTACGGCGCATCATCAGTGTTGCAAGATCTGTTGTATTGTAAAGAGAAGCACCGTCTGATTTTAAGATCATACAAGGTGGAATTTCTTTCGTATCCGTCTCCTCTTTGACATCTACCACAAGTGCACCGTCAGACTCATGTGCATAGCCTTCCTTTTTCATATAGTCAACCATGCCCGGAATAATATCATGCACGGTAGATTCGCCATTCCAGAGATCAAACCGAACATTTAAGTTGTTATAGTTCTTCTTCAGATCACTGACAGATACGGAAATAATATGATTCCAAAGGGCACGATAGCCACGTACGCCGTTCTGCAGCTTTTTCGTTGCTTCCATTGCTTTTTCTTTATAGGCAGGATCTTCCTTGGATCTGCCGCTGGCTGTCGGATAGATTTCTTCCAGTTCAGAGATCGTAAACGGCGCTTCCTTCGGATATTCACCTGTGTAAGCATCATCAAAGTAAACCAGTTCCGGCTTTCTTTCCTGCAGCTCTGTAATGATCAGACCCATCTGCAGTCCCCAGTCACCCATATGAATATCACCCGTCACATTGTGTCCCATATAACGCGCAATACGTTTTACGCTTTCACCGATCACGGCAGAACGCAGATGTCCGACATGGAGCGGTTTTGCCACATTCGGTCCGCCGTAATCGATCACGATCTTTTTGATCTTTTCCGGTTTTTCCAGACCAAACTTGTCTGCTTCTTCCATCTGCTGCAGATAAGAAGCAAGAAACTCCGGTGCGATATCACAGTTCAAAAAGCCCGGCATAACAGCCTCAACCTTGGAAAATACCTTGCTGTCAGCAAGGGCATCCGCTACCGCATTTGCGATCATGATCGGTGCTTTCTTAAACTGCTTTGCCAGTGCCATGGCTCCGTTACACTGCAGTTCACACAGATCCGGCCGGTTGGAAACATTTACCTTTCCATATTCTGCCGGATAACCGGCTTTTTCAAATGCCTGTTTCATTTCTTCCGAAACAATCTCTAAAAATTCTTTCATTTCTATTCCTCCAGTTGTTCCTTTTCTTTTTTCTGCTTTTCTCTTTCCCGCTGTAATTTAGAATATACACAGCCACAATAGTCCTGCCTGTACAGGTTATATTCCTTCGACAATCTGATGGATGTCAGATAGCCGTTTTTCTTCTTAAAATCCGAGAAAAGATACGGAACCTCATATTCCTGCTGCAACTGTAGTCCGATCTCATTTAATTTATCTGCCCGTTTCAGCGGCGAAATGGAAAGCGTTGTTGTAAAAAAATCAAACTGCTTTTCTCTTGCCAGCTTTGCCGTTTCCAAAAGGCGAAGCCTGTAACAGCGGAAGCACCGCTCGCCGCCTTCCGCATAGTCCTCATAGCCACGGACAGTCTCATAAAACCGCTGCGGTTCATAGCTCCCTTCGATCACATTGATTGGATAAATGGTATCCGGCTGTTCATTCAACAATGCTATCAGTCTCTTCTGCTCCTCAACACGTTTGCGGTATTCATCCTGCTCCGATATATTTGGATTATAATAAAAAACAGTGATCGCAAAATATTTTGACAGATAAGTCAGCACATAGCTGCTGCACGGTGCGCAGCAGCTATGTAACAGAAGCCGTTTTCCTTTAATTGATTCCTCTAAGAGCAATTCATCCAAAAGCTTTTGATAATTAATCTTTCCCTGCATCCTTACTCTTTCTCTTTCTCTCTTCCCGCATCAGAACCTTTTGTTCTTCTGTTGACAGCTTAGGTCCTTTTGTCTGTGGCATTTTCCGCTCCTGTACCGGCTTTTCCACATAATTTTTCTTAAATTTCTCCACTGCACTGAATACAGACTGCGACTTTACAGATTCTGCTTCCTTCAGGAGTTTTTCTTCCCGTTGCACAACTTCTGCTTCATACAGATCATCATAATATTTTTTGCCATCCGGTATGGATTTACAATATGTTGTAATAAATTCTTCCATTGGCATTGGCTTTGCGTAGTAATACCCCTGTACATAACAGCAGCCAAGCTGCTTCAACAGTTCTACCTGTTCCTTTGTCTCAACACCTTCACAAAGAACACGGATTCCCAGTCCTTCCGCCATTTCAATAATCTTTCTGAGGATCAGGATACTGGAGCTTGAAGTAATGGACTCACTGAAAAACTCACGATCGATCTTAATAACATCAAACGGTACATCCTTGAGCATGTTCAGGGAAGAATATCCACTGCCAAAATCATCCATGGAAAGCTGCACATCCTGCTGTTTCAGAAGATTCATCGTTGTGATCATAGTCTCTCTTTCATCCTGAAATACCGTTTCCGTGATCTCCAGCTCAATATATCCGTTTGGAATCCGATAACGTTTTAAAATCTTCTTGATCTGATCCACATAATTCGGGTTATGCAGAAGCAGCCTGCTCTGATTGACGGAAATCGGAAAGATTGAAAAACCGGAATCAATCAGAACACGGAGTCTCTTGCAGACTTCTTCGAGCATATACAGATCCAGTTTTTCCACAAATCCGTTTTTCTCAAAAACCGGAATAAATTCATCCGGGAATATTCTGGTACCATCTGCTTTGATCCAGCGCACCAGTGCCTCACCGCCATAAATCCTGTCATGAACTATATCCCATTTCGGTTGGATAAATACCTGAAATTCTTTATTTTTGATCGCCGTTTCCATTTCGGACTCGATCTGGTCCACCTTATACATCTGATTGACGATTTTGTCACTGTACATGGCAACCATCGTCTTCTCGTCTCCATTTAAAGACTTCCGTGCAGCATTTGCACGATCAATGATAATATTCACATCCGTATCATCTTTTCTGACCGGATAAATACCTCTTTTCAGACGGATCGGAAACATAATTGCCAGATCTTCGCGTGCTCTTTCGTTGATCGACTGAATCATATCTTCACACTTGGCTTCAAATTCCTGATCGTTTCTTGCCAGAAGCACAAACTGATCCGCATTCATACGTGTACAGATCTCAATACCATTAAAAAACTTTTCACTTTCTTCCACAACAATCTTCAAAAGTCCATCCGCTCTCGCATGTCCGTATGCTTCGTTGATGTAACGGAAGTTCGAAATATCGAACCGTACAACAAGATACGGAATATTGGAATTTTCCCAGATTACTCTCGCTGCCACATCGCGGAAATAATTATCATTCTTGCCGCCCGTAATCGTATCCTCATAGGCAAGCACCGAGATCATATCGTTGGAATGCTTTGTCGTGCCCCAGATATACAGGAACATAACAAACATCATACATATGATCGTCAGACAAGTCATCAGTGTCCGAAAAATGATTGGCTGTACATCTTCACTGTAAATCGTCTCCGGATACACAACAGCCAGATAAAAATTATTAACAACAGGAATTGCTTCTATTTCCAGATAATTGTTTATACTGTCCTTGTCCACAAAGGATGTTTTCTGATACTGCTTCCTGTGCATGTTTCTTGCAACATCACTGATATTCCCCGCGGCATAACTGTCTCCCGCCCTGCTTCTCAGGTAATTGAAAAATACCTCAACCGGCGATTCTTCTGTCAGTGCATGATTCTTTTCTTTTTTGGCATAAACGGATCCCTTAGCACCGATCAGATACACATCACCCTCTTCTCCTAACGTCTGAAAGGAAGATGACTGCAGCAGATCTCCGATTTCCTGTACAGCAACCAGTTCTCCGAAATGTGCATAGCCACGGTTGACAGGTACTATATAAAATACACAGCCTCTGTATCCATCCCCGGTTTCCACATTATCCACGTAAACCTTACTTACACCGGCTTCCAGCTGCTCCCTGATTTCCGCATCTGCCAATAACCTTTTCACACTACCCGGCTGATATATCGTATTTTCCGCATCAACGTAATAGACCTCGGAAAAGGTCTCCATAATGGAGTACCTTTCCAGTATCGAAAATATATTATCATCCGTCATTGCCCTGCCATCTGCCGTCATCAGTGCAGCCGCCTGCTGCACAATTTCCAGCGTATTGGTCGTCTGATCGTCGATAAACCTGCTGGCATCGCTGATATTATTTCTTGTTTCTGCCGTCTTCATACGCATAAAACATTTCTGCACATCTACGACATGGGAAAGGCATACCAGCATACAGATGGACAGTATTACCAATCCCAACAGCAATATGCGAATGACCGGGCGATCATTTTTCTTTTTCCTTCTGTTCTGTTTCATGCTTCCCCCAACAAAACAACTGCTTCATTAACCCATTTAGATTTGTGCAATATCGATCAGCGTCAGCTTCTTTGCATCTGTATTTTCCAGACTGGTCAGAAGTGCATTTGCCGTATCCAGACTGGTCAGACAGTTGACACCTGTTTCGATCGCAGTACGGCGGATCAAAAATCCGTCTCTTGATTTATCACGTCCCTGTGTCGGTGTATCGATGACCAGATCAATCTTATGACCGAGCAACAGATCCATAACGGTAGGTGATTCCTGATGAATCTTGTTTACCTTTCGGGCGTTGACACCTGCTTCCTTCAAAGCATTTGCCGTAGAACGTGTAGCGTAGATCGTATAGCCGAGCTTCTCGAACCGGCGTCCGATCTCGATCGCTTCTCCTTTATCCGCATCCTTTACAGTGATAATCATCTGCTTGTATTTCGGCAGATCCACACCTGCTCCGAGGAATGCTTTATAAAGTGCTTCGTTAAATGTCTTTGCAATACCCAGACACTCACCGGTTGATTTCATTTCAGGTCCTAAGGAAATCTCCGCACCACGGATCTTTTCGAAGGAGAATACCGGCATCTTGATCGCAAAATAATCAGCAGCAGGCTGCAGACCCGGTTCATATCCCAGATCACGGATCTTCTTGCCCATAATAACTTCTGATGCAAGATCTACGATCGGAATACCTGTTACTTTACTGATATACGGTACTGTTCTGGAAGAACGAGGATTTACTTCAATGACATAAACCTCATCCCCGACAGAAATAAACTGAATGTTTATCAGTCCGATAACGTGCAGTGCTTTAGCCAGTCTGCGGGAATACTCAGCGATCGTCTCTTTTACCTTATCGCTGACTGTCGGTGCAGGATAAACGGAAATACTGTCACCGGAATGGACACCTGTTCTTTCAATGTGCTCCATAATACCCGGGATCAGGATATCTGTACCGTCACATACCGCATCTACTTCCAGCTCCTTACCCATCAGATACTTATCTACAAGGATCGGATGCTCCTGTGTATACTGGTTGATGACTGCCATAAATTCTTCGATCTCAGCATCGGAAATTGCGATCTGCATACCCTGACCGCCCAGCACGTAGGAAGGTCTGACAAGAACAGGATAGCCTAATCTGTTGGCAACCGCCTTTGCCTCTTCTGCCGTAAAGACAGTTCCGCCCGCTGCTCTCGGAATACCGGTCTGCTCTAAGATCTCATCAAATAATTCCCTGTCCTCTGCCGCATCGACATCTTCTGCCTTTGTACCAAGGATCGGAACACCCATCTTCATCAGATCTTCCGTCAACTTGATGGCTGTCTGTCCACCGAACTGTACAACTGCGCCGTCCGGCTTTTCGATGTTTACGATATTTTCCACGTCTTCTGCTGTTAACGGTTCAAAATACAGCTTATCAGCGATATCAAAGTCCGTGCTGACTGTTTCCGGGTTGTTATTTACGATGATCGTTTCATAACCGGCTTTGGCAAATGCCCATGTCGCATGTACGGAACAGAAGTCAAATTCGATACCCTGACCGATACGGATCGGGCCGGAACCGAGTACCAGCACCTTCTTGCGGTCATTTGTCTCGATCGCTTCATTCTCTCCGCCATATACACTGTAGTAATATGGTGTGGCAGCTTCAAACTCGGCTGCACAGGTATCTACCATCTTATAAGAAGCTACGATACCATTATCATAACGCATCTTCTTGATCTCTTCCACGCTCTTTCCTGTCAGGCGGGAAATAACCGTATCCGGGAATTCAATTCTCTTTGCTTCGCGTAACAGTTCTACTGTCAGAGGGCCTTTTTCCAGGGCATCTTCCATTTCAACCAGAATTGCCAGCTTATCGATAAACCAGTGGTCTACCATAGTGATCTCATGGATCTCATCATAGCTGACGCCTTTTCTGAGGGCTTCCGCAATGACATAGATTCTCTGGTCGTCCACGATCTTTAACCGTTCGACCAACTCTTCCTTTGTCAGCTCCGTGAAATCATAGCTGCGCAGACAGTCCACATGCTGCTCTAAGGAACGGAGTGCTTTCATGAGGGCACCTTCAAAGTTGGTGCAGATACTCATAACCTCACCGGTTGCTTTCATCTGTGTTGTCAGCGTACGTTTTGCCGTAATAAACTTGTCAAACGGAAGTCTCGGTACTTTTACAACACAGTAGTCAAGTGTCGGCTCAAAGCTTGCGTATGTCTTTCCTGTGATCGCATTCTTGATCTCGTCAAGTGTATAACCGAGTGCGATCTTGGCAGCAACCTTGGCAATCGGATAACCTGTCGCCTTGGAAGCCAGCGCGGAAGAACGGCTCACACGCGGATTTACCTCGATCACGCAATATTCGAAGCTGGTCGGATGCAGTGCAAACTGTACATTACATCCACCTGTGATCTTTAATTCGTTGATGATGTTCAGTGCTGAAGTACGCAGCATCTGATATTCCTTATCGGAAAGTGTCTGGGAAGGTGCTACTACGATACTGTCACCTGTATGGACACCGACCGGATCGATATTTTCCATATTACATACGGTAATACAGTTTCCTGCACTGTCGCGCATAACTTCGTACTCGATTTCTTTCCAGCCGCTGATACATCTTTCTACCAGAACCTGTCCGACACGGGAAAGACGCAGACCGTTTTCCAGAATGCTCTCAAGTTCTGCCAGATTATGTGCGATACCACCGCCGGAACCGCCCAGTGTATAGGCAGGACGCAGTACGACCGGATAGCCGATCTTATTGGCAAAATCCACACCGTCCTGAATATTCTCAACAAGAAGAGACGGTGCACACGGCTCACCGATACGCTCCATCAGATCTTTAAATTCCTGTCTGCCCTCTGCATTACGGATCGTTTCTGCGGTCGTACCGAGAAGCGTTACACCGTGGCTGTCCAGAAAGCCTGACTCTGCAAGCTCCATACCAAGATTCAGCCCTGCCTGTCCGCCCATGTTCGGCAGTAAGCTGTCCGGCTTTTCCTTTTCAATGATCTGTTTGATCACATCTACCGTCAGTGGCTCAATATATACCTTGTCGGCAATATTTTTATCTGTCATGATCGTCGCCGGATTGGAGTTTACCAGAATAACCTCCACACCTTCCTCTTTCAGGGAGCGACATGCCTGTGTACCGGCATAATCAAATTCTGCTGCCTGTCCGATCACGATCGGGCCGGAGCCGATTACCATAACTTTTTTTACATTTGGATTCTTAGGCATTTGCATTCTCCTCCATCATCGTAATAAATCGGTCAAATAAATAGCCGGAGTCCTGTGGTCCCGGGCAAGCCTCAGGATGGAACTGCACGGTGAATATATTCTTTCCTGTATAGCTGAGTCCTTCACAGGTGCCATCATTGACATTGACAAAGGCAGGTGTTGCAACCTTCGGATCCAGCTTATCCATATCTACCACATAGCCATGGTTCTGAGAGGAAATGTAAACACGTCCGGTAGAAAGATCCTTGACCGGATGATTGCCCCCTCTGTGTCCGTATTTCATTTTAAATGTATCCGCTCCCGTTGCAAGTGCCATGAGCTGATGTCCCAGACAGATCGCAAAGATTGGAATATCTGTATCATAAAGCTTTTTAATCTCGGCAATAATGGAAACACATTCCTTCGGATCGCCGGGTCCGTTACTGAGCATAATACCGTCCGGATGATCATTGATGATCTCCTCTGCTGTTGTCAGAGCCGGATATACCGTGACATCACAGCCTCTCTGTGCCAGTGATCTGGCAATATTCTTTTTTGCTCCAAGATCAAGGAGTGCTACCTTCTTGCCCTTTCCGTTCAGCTCATGCACAAGAGAAGGTCTCATTTCCTTTTCTCCCGTATAAACCGCACTGCCTGAGATTGGTCCGTTTTCTTCCAGTGTCTCAGATCCCTTGCAGATATATTTCTGATCACAGGTAACCTTTTCCACTACCTTTCCTGTGGTATAAGCTTTCATCTTTTCTGTCAGTGCTGCCAGATCATAGTGCTCATCTGTTGTAATGCAGCCGTTCATTGTTCCCTTTTCACGTAAGATCTTTGTCAGGGCTCTTGTATCGATTCCTGCGATTCCCGGTACATCGTTTACTTCCAGAAATTCCTGGATCGTGATATTGCTGCGGAAATTACTTGGGATCCGGGATAATTCCCTGACGATAAATCCATCCGGCCACGGCTTATTTGATTCCATATCTTCCGTGCAGATTCCGTAGTTACCGATCAGTGGATAGGTCATGCAAACTGCCTGTCCCGCATAGGACGGATCTGTCAGCACTTCCAGATAGCCTGCCATTGATGTGTTAAATACAATCTCACTAATGATTTCTTTGTCGGCTCCGATATGAGTTCCTTCAAAAACGGTGCCATCTTCCAAGATTAAAAAAGCTTTCATAGTCTCACCTGTTCATCCTTTCGCATAATCGTTTTATTATAGCATACAAATTTTTCGCATTCAACCTCGCTCATGCAATGTTTTTATTTATTTTAGACCTGAACTTGACTTTACGTTCTATTTCCCTATTGTAACTTCTTTCATTCTATTTTAAAATAGGAAACAGAAACCTATTGATCATTATACCATATAACAGGAGATTTCAATGAACGAAAACTTATTACAGGTAAAATCTGAGATCACAAAGGTACTGCGCGGCAAGGAAGACTGTATCGACCAGATCCTGTGCTGTATGCTGGCAGGCGGACATATCCTGCTGGAGGACATTCCGGGTGTCGGAAAAACAACACTTGCCGTTGCCCTCTCCCGTGCAATGTCCCTTCATTATAAAAGAATGCAGTTTACGCCGGATGTCCTGCCGAGTGATATTCTGGGCTTTTCTTTATTAGATACCAAAACCGGTGAATTTGTCTATCGTCCGGGGGCGATCTTTACCAATATCTTTCTGGCGGATGAAATAAACCGTACTTCCCCCAAAACGCAGTCCGCGCTTCTGGAAGTCATGGAGGAAGGCAGTGTCAGCGTGGATGGTGTGACCAGAAAGCTTGATGCACCCTTTTTTGTCATTGCCACACAAAATCCGACCGGTGCTTCCGGAACGCAGAAGCTGCCCGATTCGCAGCTTGACCGTTTCTTTATCCGGCTTTCACTCGGTTATCCGGATCATACTGCTGCCACGGAGATCCTCATAGGACATTCCTCCGGCAATATGGACAGCGTGCAGGCTGTTCTGACCGGTGAAACACTTCTTGGCATGCAGAAACAGGCAGAAGCTGTTTATACAGCCCCTGCGCTGATCGACTATATTGTTACGCTTACCGAAGCCACACGCGTTCACGAATATCTTCTACAGGGCATCAGCCCCCGCGGCAGTATCGCGCTTTTAAAAATGGCACGCGCTTATGCCTTTTACATGGATCGGGATTATCTCGTACCGGAGGATATCCATGCAGTCTTTTTAAGTGTCTGCAGCCATCGTGTGATCCTGAATACAAAGGCGCGCGCAGCAGGACTTTCTGCCGAAGATGTCCTGTCACAGGTGTTAAAAACTGTCCGTATCCCGCTGCTTTCCCCTGCCCGCTGATATGAAAGGAATCTGCCATGCTCCGTAAAATACTCTCTGCCGCAGGATTTTTCTTTTTATATCTGATCGTGATCCTGCTGGCAACCTTTTATCAGAAACCGATCTTTCTGTTTCTCCTGATGCTGCTCCTTCTGCTGCCACCGGCTTCTTATCTGGCAGCGCGGTATGCGGTCCGCCATTTGCAGCCGGAGATCACAACCTCCCTCCTGTTCGGACACAGCGGTGATGAGATCACGGTTTCTTTCGTTTTGAAAAATCCGGCTTATCTGCCACTTCCGGACTGTACATTCTACTATACCGTCTCCTCTCCGTTTTATCCGAATGAGGAGAGCTACGAAGTAAATTGTCCGGTTTATGCGCATGACAGCTTTGCATTTTCCATACCACTGACCTTTCGACGGGCAGCCTGCTATCAGATCCGCCTTACACAGATCATGGTCTGGGATTATCTGCATTTTTTTACCTTTCACAAAGAAGTAACTTTGCAAAAAGAACTTTTTATTTTCCCGCCGGAAAACGACAGCCTGCAATTTTCTTCTGCGGCATTCGGAGAAGGCTTTGATGAATTTGAAGAAAACGGTGCAAAGGGAAATGTTTCTTCCAATGTGACCGACATCCGGGAATATATTCCGGGCGACCGTCTGCAGAAGATTCATTGGAAATTAAGTGCCAAGATCCATAAGCTGATGGTAAAGGAAAACGAGCAGACTTCTTCCCACCAGTTTATATTACTGCCGGAGCTTTATCTGCCGGATCCGGTGCAGCCTGTGCTGGAGCAGATCCTGTCCAATACACTGACCATGGGCAGAACGTTGCTTGCAGATGGTATTACCTTCTTTTTCCGGTACTATTCGATCACTGCACAGGATTTCATGCAGTTCTGCATTTTAAATGAAGACCAGCTCGAAGAAGCCTTCCGCAGTTGTTTCTATGAATCCACCTACGCGGAAAGCGATCTTGCACTTACTGTCCTGCAAAAGGCGGATATGGTGCATGGCAGCATTTTACACGTGACTGACAAAGGAGTCGAAGATGTTATTTCATAAAAAGGAAAAACAAGAACAGACAGAGCCTGCCTATCCGCACGGATTTTCGATGGATGCCCCTGCGACATCCTGCTCCGGGCGCGCATTTGTCTGTGCCATGAAGGGTCTTTTGATCTTTGCTGCTTCTTATGGCGCGATCGGTGCAGTCATTTCAAGTTTTTCGCTCCCCTGCTATCCGGTAGCGGTTTTTGTCTGTTTTCTGCTTTTTTCCATGCTGCTTGCTTTTCTGCACTACAGCCGTTTTATCTTTAATCTGTTTTATCCGGTTATTTTTCTTGTCTTTTCCTATTCCATTTTTACCTACCGCTATCAGGTAAACAGTGGATATCAGGCATTCATGGCGATCTTACAGGAAGCCTACAGTGATTACTTTGACCTGTCTATCCTGCGTGAAGCAAAGGAATATTATGCGGATCGTACCCTGACGATCACCTTCGCCGCTATTTTCATCGGCTTTTTTCTGATCGTGCTTTTAAATATCTGTATTTCCGAATACATGAATCTGTTCTTTGTATTCCTTCTGACATTCCCGATCTTCCAGCTTGGGATCTACATTGACAAAATGCCTGCACTTCCGTATTTTGTGCTGCTTCTGTTCTCCTATTTTATGATCTTTCTTCTGAAACAGAGCAGGCATTTCAGACTACCCTACCGGGATAAAAAATGGACAGAATTTGCCCAGCGGCAAAAAGGAAAACAGCTCACGTTCCGCTATCATGCAAGTGGCAGATTATTTTTCCAGTTGACTGTACTGCTGTTTGCCTTTACCTGTCTGGCAGGGCTTTTCTGTATTCCGTTTCTTTCCGCCTCCGGTACAAAAAATACCAGCAGGCTGCGCACCAGCGTAGATACTTCCATGAAGATCCTGACCCAGAGCGGTATCGGCGGTTTCTTCGACCGTTATAGTGCCTCAGGCGGTATCAGTGAAGGGAAACTCGGCGGTGTCAGCAGTGTCCGCCCGGATTACGAGACAGATCTGACGATCACCTTTGTACCATTCTCCTACGAGACACTTTATCTGCGGGCTTATGTCGGTGAAACCTATACCGGCTCTTCCTGGGAAGCTCCCTCCTTTGACAGACGTATTTTCGAGCGGGCTTTCGGAGAGCATCTGGACGACTACGAGGAATACACTGCCTTTCTGGAAGCACGCAGACTCCAGCACTATACAAACACAACGAAAAACGCCGGTATTTACGGCAAGATGCAGATTGAAAATGTGGATGCCAATCCAAACTGTCTGTATCTGCCTTATTATACGATCAACAGCCTGTCCGTTCCGTATCAGACAACAGACAGCATTGTGCGCGGGCAGCTTGCCAAAGGCTCTGCCATGACACTGTCCTACTATCCGCTCCTGCACAATTACTGGAACATTCCCGCGCAGCCGGATGCCCTACTAAATGATCTTTCCGGAACAGATACACTTGCTTCTTATATTGAGTATTACGACACCTTCTGCCTGGATCATTATCTGGACTATCCGGACGATCTGCAGGATTATTTCTCTCAGCTCAGGGAAGAGATCGGGCAGGGAGAAACGCTGCCAAGGCAGATCGAGCTCGTTCAGAATTATCTGACAGACAACTACAGCTACAGCATGATGCCCGGCAGCACACCGGTCCGGAAAGATTTTGTTTCCTACTTCCTGCAGGAACAAAAGGAAGGCTATTGTGCCCATTTTGCTTCTGCCGCCACGCTGCTTTTGCGTTCCTATGGCATTCCTGCCAGATATGTGGAGGGCTACGCCGTTTCTGTTTCTGATGTATCGGAAGGTTCTACCCTGCAGAATGAAACTACCTCTGACTGGTTTACCGGCAAAAATCCGATCGGTGATACCGGTGTCGTTTCCGTGAACGTGACAGATGCGGATGCCCACGCCTGGGTAGAAGTCTACCAGAAAGGGATCGGATGGGTTCCGTATGAATTTACACCGGCTTCTTCCGGCTCTGAAGTGGATGACTCCTCTACTCTGTATTCCGACTTCTGGTCACTTTTTGCCGGCATTTTCTCACCGGACCAGACAACCGGGATGCAGCAGAGCGGGCAGACAACCGACGCCTCCCATAACAGTATCACGGCCAGACTGAAAAACAGCTCTTATCTGATGCCTCTTTTCCTCTTTGCTGTGATCATCCTGCTGCTGTTACTCATTTTTGTGCCCGGCAGACTGCTGTATCTCCACTACACGGCATATCGCAAGTACCAAAAGGGCGATTATAAGCCTCTTCTGCTGTTGCACTACCACAGGATCTGCAGGCTGTTTTCCGGGCAGGGAAAAGAAGATGCCGGACTCCTCCCGCAGAACATGCTGGATCTGTTGGAAAAATGCTGCTTCTCCCAAAATGGGATCACAAAAAAAGAAGCAGATAAGCTGCTTCTCTTCCTGAAACAATATAAACGAAATCACAGGTAGTCCATCAGGCGTGAAGCCTGTGGATCAGCCGAAATACGATATCACCTTCATTGACCAGCGGATCCTTGTGTGCAAAAAAGACGATCCCATCCGTTGTCGCATGGATCTCGCTGATCACATCCCCCAAGAATGGATCTACGATCTCTCCCATCAACTGGTTATAACGCACTTCTTCTCCCGCTTTCACACAGGAACGGAAAATGCCGCCGCACGATGCATCCACATTACTCAGATTTTCCTCATAGATCACATGGGAAATATAACCGCTGTGTCCTTCATACTTGATGATTCCCATCCGCATCAAAAACCGCAGTACAGAAGCAACTGCCTGTCTCGCACTTGTCTCATCGATCTCATCGTTTTTGTTCGTATAAACAGAAAATGCCGCCGTCATTTCATTCTGCCAGTTATAATTTAAAGTCTTTGTATCGATCGGCCTCGGCTTTCTGACTACAACATAGGGCATACCGAACAGATTGGCAAGTGATGCATTCTGATATCCTGTTTCCATCATTCTGACATGCGGCACAAATTCTCCTGTCATATAAAATGATGCAAACTGGATGCCATAAGAATAATCCCGGATCGCACTGAGCACACCCGCAGCGATCCGCTCTGTCGTATCCCCGTAATCCATGCCCGGAAACTTCCGGTTGATATCCGTATTGTCTACCGGCCAGAACCGTTTGCCGATATTCATCCCGTAATAATTGACACAGGGAATGACCATAATGCCTTTATTATTATTGATGCAGCCATTATGCTCCAGCTCCCGCAGGGCATGCACAAGCTGGGAACAGATATAAAGCTGCTGTATTTCATTTCCACGGATCGGGCCTAAAATACAGGCTGTTTTTTCTTCCTTTTTTCCAAAATGATAGCCCCGCACCTGTAATTTCTCCCGATAAGGTGCTTCCATGGAATATATGATCTCCTCTACCATCCGTTTCTCTCCTCTGCTAAAACTCTGGCGATCAGTGCGCCCTCATAAACAAGCGGATATTCCCGCAGGGTAAATAAAATACCGCTGCGCTTTGCCTGTACAATCTCAAGCACATCTCCGGATAAGGTGCTGACGATCTTCCCGATCATATCACCCGCTGATACCTGCTGTCCGTTTTCCATATCCGGCAGGAAAATACCTGTGGACTGCGCCCGGAAAAAGTCGATTCCATAATCTCTTGTCAGCTTGGCATTTCTGATCTCTCCCACAGGCCCTGACCAGATTCCGATCTCATGCATCAGATTAAAGATGCCTGCCGTGATCTGATCGCCAAAGCTTCTTGTCACACGGTTTCCCAGACCCATTTCCACCAAAAGCGCCGGAACACCGATCGTATTCAGACTGTTTGTGAGTGTCGCCTCATGCGCTGTGGCAGATGCATTGATCCAGATCAGATCCGCATTTAGCAATCTGGAAAAATCGACCAGATCCTTTCCGTGTTCTTCACTGATCCGCACCTGCGGCATTTCCTTTACAAAGGTATCCGAAGCATGGACATCCACACAAATATCGGAGCCCTTGATATCTTCAATGATCCGTGCTGCCAGCTTGTCCATCATCGTGCCCGTCGCTTCCCCCGGAAACATACGGTTCATATCCATATTCAGTTTAGGGATCACACGACTGCCCGAATCCACGCCAAGCGGATTCAACGCCGGATAAACATCCACAATCCCATTTAAGTTCTCCGGATGCTCCTGTATCCGCCGGATGATCTCATAACAAACGTACTGTCCTTCCAGCTCATCTCCGTGAATCCCGGAAACAATACTGATCCTGCCGATATTCGGATTGCCCGCACCGGGCATCAGTCTCTTCTTTTGTATCCTGAGCGTCTCACCTACTGCAAGCTGATACGCCACTACTGTTTCAATCATATGCCAGACCTTTCAACCAATAATATATTTCACGGTTTACTGTTTCTTCCGTAATACCGATCGTTTCCGCACTTACCTTCAGTCCCTCCAGCGCATACAGTATATTCCTTGCTGCGCCCATGGGATCCTCACAGACAAAATCGCCTTCCTCTACGGCGTCTTTGATCAGCTTTTCCACGATCTTGACCGACATGACAAACTCCTTCCGCATCGGATTTTCCTTCCGCGGGATCTCATTGCCAAAGTAAAATTCATAATTTGCACGTCTCAGACTGCCTGTCTTTTTCAGTATTTCTTTTTTCTGCTCCTGTAAAAAGAGTACCAGAATATCCGCACTGGAAGTCACCTTGGAAAGTGCGGGTTCCAGATCATCGTCGGTCTCCTCTTTTTCTTTTTCGAGCACCGCCAGAAAAAGCGCTTTGATGCTGTCAAAATACAGATACAAACCGCCCCGGCTGATCTCACAGGCTTCCACGATATCCTTCATTGTCACTGTCAGATATCCCTTCTGCGAAAAAACCTCCCTTGCTTTTTCTATAATATAATTCCGTTTCTGTACTGACTTTTCGCTCATAGATCTCCCCCCGTATTTTCCAGTGGAACATCCCAGTATTCAATGATGCTCTTTGCCTTCAGAAGCGCTCTGTAAAAAATCTGATGCTCTACCCCTTCTGTCCATAAGTACGCCTTTGTCATTCCGCCCAGTGTGTACTTTGACAAAATACCGCCCAGAATCTCCATTGACATGATATCTGCCTTATCGATCTGCATAAGCTCATCCTTATGATCGCGGATCCGGTAACGTGAATAGATATAGCGGTAATTCTGATTCATGAATGCGGTCGAACCAAGTTCGTTCAGAAATGCAAGCAACGTTCCATCATATACAGGAAATGCTATTGTCTTTTTATTATCATCCGCTTCATAGCTTTTGGTGACATCTGCGCCGCTTTTATCACGCAGCCATGACAGATATGGCAGGAGCCGCTCCACATCAGGCTTGTACATTGCCACGATTTCTTCTCTCCCCATTTTTTCCATTTCAATACCTCCCAAAAATGACACAACAATCAGTTTTATTTATTTTACCACAAAACTGAAAAAAGTACACCCTGATCCGTAAAGTATGCTATACTGTTTTTACCGTGGTAACATGGAATTTTACAGAAAAGACAGGACAAGTTTATGGCAGAAATTCAAATAAAAAAAGATACGACCATTTATCATAAGGATACCCCCGTCCGTGCAGTCGGTATATTGATCGAAGGGCAGGTTTCCATGAAGCTTGCACATGGTGAGATCACATTAGAAGCCGGCGATGGAATCGGATTTCTGGATCTGTTCCAGCTTTCGCATTCCTGCGACTATGTTGCACTGACTGACGTTGTTGTCGATTCCTATCCGTACCGCAGTGAAGAATCCTTCCGGCAGTTATTCGATCAGGATCCTACCCTTGCACCCACCTTTATCTGGGCTGCTTTAAAACAGTTCTTCCATGTGGAGGAGCTCTATTCCATGACCAAATACCGCTGCAATGCTTTATATACCGCTTTAATGGAATTTTACCGGGATTACACCAGATTCAGCAAACAATATGCACTTCCGACCAAGCATCTGCCCGGTCTTGAAAATGTGCAGCCGCTGGAGCTTGGCAATACACCGTATGCCTTTTTATCCCGTTATTATAAGGATATGGAAAACATCTGTCTGAGTGAATCACTTGCACCTCTGTTTGAAAGACGCGGCTTTGTGATCGGTTTTCTGCTGCGTGTCAGCCAGGATCTGCATCTGTATCTGACAAGCTATGAGGAAATGTATGACTATATTTCCGAACTTTCCATCCTTTTGATCAATGAAGACCATCTGGACTTTGTCGATCTGTATACAACGATCCTTGTCACAGCCAGTCACCGCAGGCAGGATATTCTGCCGATCAATGCTGCCATCAGCCGTATGTTCATCCGTGCAAAAGGTGTCAGTTCCATTGACATGGCGCTTTACAAGGACCGGCTTTCCGAATACCAGGAGCTGACAAAAGCCCTGTCCCATATGCAGCAGATCAACGAAAACGATCAGGAAGCCCATGAAAAGCTGGTACTTTCCCAGCTGAAAAACGCTGCGCTCCAGATTCTCGGCTATGCACAGATGTCCGAAGAATTTTCCGCAGACTTTATGAAAGATCTGAATGCCTACAAAGCAGTGACCGATAAAAATGCCGCCTCCGATGAACTGAATCAGCTGCGCAGCAGACTCTGCACAGCATTTTACGAGCTGTATACCCAGGCATTTTTTATTTCCCGCACAAAAGACATTCCTGTCATTATGAAAATGTTCTTTTATTTCGGTTTTATTGACGAAGAACTGTGCGGACAGGAAAATGCCATTTATCTCTATGATCTCGGCTCTACCTACGGCAATCGGGAAGGCACGCAGGTCTATCCGTTCTACGATTATCTGGTGCTGATCTTAAACGGTGAAAAACAGCCACACAAAAATGAATTTGACCAGGATTATAATGCCTATCTGCAGACCATGCTGCGTGATAACTCCATCACACAGGCAGAATTTGATACACTTTCTTCTGACCAAAAACAAAAGGTACAGTTTGAGCTGCGGCAGTTACTGCCTGCAGGTGGTAAGGTCACCTATGGCAGACCTGCACTGTTCTGCCCGCTCCTTTCCGAACATGACTTCCTGCGCCCGGCAGAAAACTGCTGCCTGACCTTCCATGCGATCAAAGAAGCTCTGCAGAATGTACTTGCAGTTGATTTCAGTGCCTATTACAGAGATTATATTTACACCTCTCCGCTTCTTGCCACAACGCATGAGGTGCTGCAGCATGAAATCCTGCCTGACATTATCTTAATGCCGAATATCGGTACAAGAGGCATTCTCTGGCAGGAAATTGAAGGACATGACAGGCAGACCCCTGCCAGTATGCTGCTTCCGGCGATCTGTCTGTCCGACATCCATCTGATGATGCTCCGCTTGACCGGTGAATTCCGCTGGGAAATGTGTAAACGTGTACAGGGCGCACGCTGGAACGATGTCACCGACCATTCCTTAACAAGTGAATTTTTTGATTATTTACAGTTTTACAAGAAAAACAGGGATCTTTCCGCTGATGCCAAGGAGAAATGCCATATGCAGCTCCAGAAAGCAAAGAACCGTTTCAAAGATGCCTTCATTTTAGATTATATGACATGGGTTCTTTATGAATCCGCCGGTTCCCCGCGTCTGAACAAGGTTACGAGACAGATCCTGTCCCGCTACTGCCCGTTCCCGAAGGAATACCGTGAGAAGCTGAAAACGAACCCATTATATACCAGCTTATTTGAACGTTATGAAAACAATAAAAAGAAGGAACTGACACGTATGAATAGTGTAGCCTTCCGTGCACAGCGCAACAACCACGGTCAGACACCGGAACCGTTGCTTATGCAGATCGAATATTTAGAGAAGTAAAATAAGAGGAGTTTTATATTATGAAATATGTCTGGTTATTTATCAAAACCGTATTGCGGCTTGTTTTAAAGCCGCTTTCCTTTGTGCCCGCCATTATCGTCATGTACTGTATTTTTAATTTTTCCTCCCAGAGTGGGGTTTCCTCCGCACAGCTCAGCTACAAGGTCACCCATAAGCTGGTAGAAACGGTCGATACGATCGCAGATCTGGAACTGACCGATACACAGATCAATGTCTACACGGACAAATATCATTTTTATGTCCGTAAGCTGGCACACTTCAGTGAATATTTCCTGCTGGCTGTGACAGTCTCCTTCCCGCTTTATGTATATGGCATGCGTGGGATCTGGCTGATGGTGTTTGCAGGCGCCTTTTGTGTGGGCTTCGCCTGTCTCGACGAATACCACCAGTCCTTTGTCGCCGGGCGGACGCCGACGAAACGCGATGTCTACATAGACAGCTGTGGTGTCTTTTTAGGAATCATTCTGACGCGGATCGTGGGCTTTATCGGGCGCAAGACAATCTTTGCGCCGCTGGCGAAGAAGAGGTAGAAGCAAACAGGAAACGGCTGTAAGCGCAATCAGAAATTCAGATTTCCGATGCTTTTTGTTTCGGGTTTTGCCTAAAATAGGATTAGAAATGCATCAAAAAAGATTAGCCAAGATAGATTCGATGCCTTTTTCATTCAAATAATGAAAAGTGTATCGAATATGGAAGTACATTGAGGTATATATGAATTATATTGATTTCTACATGACCCGATGCCATAACCGACATCGGGATCATGTAGAAAGATCTACCGTTCTTCGCGGAAGTAATTATTTCCAAGTGCTTCCGGCATATTACTGTTTCGTCTGTTGCGGATAGAACTGATGACCAGTACAACCGCTGTGATCAGGAACGGAAGCATATCGTAAAACGCGATCGGGAACGGAAATACCGACTGCGGAATGTAATACTTCAGGATACGCAGGGCACCAAATACAAAGGATCCCCAGATTGCAAGAGTCGGTCTCCAGGAAGCGAAGATAACAAGTGCTACTGCGATCCAGCCAAGTCCGCCTACATTATCACTGATCCATACACCACCATTGATGATCATAGAACAATATGCCCCACCGATACCGCAGATCGCACCACCGGCTACAATATTGATATATTTCCATTTCGTCACCTGAATACCCGCTGCATCCGCTGCTGCAGGGTTCTGTCCGATCGCCTGTACATTCAGACCTGTTTTTGTCTTACCAAGATAAATACCGCAAAGAATCGCGATCAGGATACCAAGATAAACAAACGGATTATAAGAGAATAAGAGCGGTCCCACAACCGGAATATCGGAAAGCCCCGGAATATGGATGCTCCGCATCGCAGCTGTAATATGCTCCGGTAATTTCAAAGTACCGTCCGGTGATTTTGCGATCATCATAACACCGATGAAGTTGGCAAGTCCGATACCGAAGATCGTCAGTGTCAGACCCGTTACGTTCTGATTTGCCATAAACGTAACCGTCAACAATGCATAGATCAATGCGCTGAGTGCGCCTGCCAGAGCAGATGCCAAAATAGCAATGACAAAGCTGTCTGTCTGATAGCCTGCCATAAAGCCTGCGCAGGCACCGATCGACATCATGCCTTCCACCCCCAGATTCAGATGTCCTGTTTTTTCGGAAAGGATTTCTCCTACCGTACCATATAATAAAGGAGTTCCGGCAAGTACTGCCGCTACCAAGAATTTAATTACCATATCCATTATTTGTCTCCTCCTTTACTTCTGCCTACAAATTTATAACGTACAAAGAATTCACAGCCCAAAATGAAGAATAAAATAATTCCCTGCAGTACATCCGCACAATCTGTGGAAAGTCCGAACGATGACTGTACAACACTACTTCCCTTCTCCAGTACTGCAAACAGGAAGGAAACGATCAGTATCACAAAAGGATTCAGCTGTGACAGCCATGCAACGATGATCGCTGTAAATCCGACACCGCCTGCCACATTCATAGTCAGTGTGACATCGGAACCGCTTGCCTGGATCATACCGCCCAGTCCGCAGATCGCACCACTTAAAAACATCGTCTTTAAAATGATCTTTTTGACATTCATACCGGCATATCTTGCTGTATCCTGGCTGACACCGACAACACCGATCTCATAGCCGGACTTGCTGAACTTCAGGTATACAAACACCACTACAACGAGGATCAGTGCCACGATCCAGCCACACTGGATGCCTGCCACCTTATCCAGCGCCGCATTGGCATCAAATCTCTGGATCTTGGAGAAACCGTTTGCCGCAGGATCTCTCCATGGACCATCCTGCAGATAGGATACAAAATACATGGCAATGTAATTCAGCATCAGTGTAAACAAGGTTTCGTTTGTATTGAATTTTACTTTAAAGAACGCAGGGATCAGTCCCCAGAGACCGCCGCCCACAATACCTGCCACTGCCATCACCAGAAGCAGTACAACGTGGTTCCAGTTACTGCAGTAAAGAGCGAAGAAGGAAGCACAGGTTGCCCCGAAAATCAGCTGTCCTTCTGCACCGATGTTCCAGAAACGCATCTTAAAAGCAAGCGTCACACCGAGGGAGCAGATCAGAAGCGGGATCATGATCTTAACTGTCGCCTGTACAGCCATGGCACTTCTGAATGCACCGGTAATGATCGTGCCATAGATCACAAAAGGGTTGTATCCGATACAGAGGATAAACACACCGCCCGCTACAAGAGATAATACAATTGCGGCAAGACGTAATAAAAGAATCTGTTTATTACCCATTTCCGCACGTTTCACGGTACGGAGCAATGGTTCTTTTGTCTTGTTATTCATTTGCGTCTCCTCCCTTCTCATTTTCCTGTTTCATTCCCACGGATGCTTTATTCTTATCTTCTGCCTTTTTTTCCTCAGAATCCTGCGCACTTTCATCCGTATCGCCGGTCATCAGCATACCGATCTGTTCCTTGGTCGCTGTTCTGGCATCTAAGATACCTGTGATCTTACCGTGACACAGTACCATGATCCGGTCGGAAAGCTCTAGAAGCACATCCAGATCTTCTCCGATATACATGACTGCCACATTTTTCTTTTTCTGTTCATTTAACAGATCATAGATCACATAAGAAGAATTGATATCAAGTCCACGCACCGGATAAGCTGTGATCAGCAGATTCGGCTCTGATTCAATCTCACGCCCCAGAAGGACCTTCTGTACGTTACCGCCACTCATCATACGCACAGGCGTCTCAATACTTGGCGTTACAATACTCAGCTTCTCAACCAGCTTTGCTGCAAGCTCCTTTGCCGGTTTCCTTCTGACAAACGGTCCTTTGCCTGCTTTATAGCTCTTGAGCAGCATATTATCTGTCATACCCATCGTGGAAACAAGTCCCATACCAAGACGATCCTCCGGTACAAAGCTCATACTAATACCCAGATTGATAATTTCGGAAGGTGTCTTGCCGAGCAGGTTTGTCTTTTTATAAAGGATCGCTCCTTCTTTTGCCTGCATCAGACCTGCAATCGTCTCGCAAAGCTCTTTCTGGCCACTGCCTGCCACACCTGCCACACCGAGGATCTCACCTTTTTTGATCTCAAAGGAAATATCATCCAGCCCCTTTGAGCCATCCGGCTTGTCGACCGAAAGATCTACGACCTTTAAGATCGTATCTACTTGTTCAGGCTCCGGTCTGTCGATTTCCAGATTGACTTTTCTGCCGACCATTAACTCTGTCAGCGTCTGTTTATTACTTTTGGCTGTTTCTACCGTTTCAATACTCTTTCCTTTTCGCAGGATCGTCACACGATCGCTGATCTCCAGCACTTCCTGCAGCTTATGCGTAATGATAATGATCGCACAGCCTTTCTCCTTCATCTTCCGGAGGATTTCAAAAAGCCGTTCCGTTTCCTGCGGTGTCAGAACCGCTGTCGGCTCATCCAGAATCAAAATATCCGCACCTTTATATAAAACCTTTACGATCTCTACTGTCTGCTTCTCGCTGACACTCATTTCGTAGACACGTTTTTCCGGTTCAATTTCCAATCCAAATTTATCACAGATTTCCTTGATCTTCTGGCTCAGTTCCTTATCTGTGAGTCTCTTTCCCTTTGTTCCGATCACAATATTGTCCATTGCGCGGAACGACTCCACCAACTTAAAGTGCTGATGGATCATACCGATTCCGAGATGCATCGCATCTACCGGCGAATTGATCGCCACGGTCTGTCCGTTTACCAATATTTCCCCGCTGTCCGGATGATAAATACCGGAAAGCATATTCATCAGGGTTGTCTTTCCTGATCCGTTTTCTCCAAGCAGTGCCAGGATCTCACCCTTTTTTACCTTCAGATCGATCTGATCGTTTGCAACCACACTACCGAAGGTCTTCGTTATTTTTTTACATTCGATTGCATAATCTGCCATACTCAACCTCTTTGTACCTTATTGATTCTGGTTTCTTTCCTCTTTCTGACTCGAAAATCCCGCTGTTTTACAGCGTCGCAGCCACCGCTGCTTTTGATATTCTCGTTATATAATAAGTTTAAGGGGGATCGTTCTTTGAAGAGATCCCCCTTACTTTCATTGACCTGTACAGTCAAAATATTTATTTCACTACTACGTTCTTGAAGTACCAGTTCATATTGCCTGTGATATCGGCATCAGCCATATGCTCGCCTTCTGTACCAACTGTTGAACCGTCGTTTGTTTCGATCACACCGTCGAATACATCCCAGTCACCGGACTCGATCTTAGCTGTAGCTTCGTCGATTGCTTCCTGTGTACCGTCTGCTGCGAAATCAGCAAGTGGTGCAATGTTTACAAGACCGTCGCTCATACCGCCGAAGTAGTTAGATCCATCCCATGTACCGTTGATCACTGATTCAACAGCCTGTGTATAGTATGCTGACCAGTCCCACATAACAGATGTGATAGCTGCCTTTGGTGCATCTTTGGACATATCTGAGTTGTAGCCAACACCAAATACGCCTGCCTGTTCAGCTGCAAGCTGTGGGTTCGGTGTATCACAGTGCTGTGCGATCACATCACAACCGGCATCGATCAGAGCCTGTGCAGCCTGTGTCTCACCTTCCGGATCATACCAGCTGTTTGTAACCTTTACATATACTTCACAATCAGGATTTACAGAATAAGCGCCCATTGCAAATGCATTGATACCACCTGTACACTCAGAGTTTTCCTGACCCATTGCGGATACATAACCAAGCTTGTTTGTTGTTGTCTTCATACCTGCTGCAATACCTGCAAGGTATCTTGCCTGATAGATTCTGCCAAAGTAGTTATTAAAGTTTGTACCGTTTGATTTATAACCTGTTGCATGAGAGAAAATAACATCCGGATATTCTGCAGCAAGCTGTTCACATGTATCCATGTAACCCCAGCTTGTAGCGAAGATGATGTTGCATCCTTCTTCAACACATTCCAGCATTGCATTCTCGATTGCTGTTGTATCACCGTCATCTACGTTAAGCTTGCGAACGATCTGATCATCAGACAGACCTAATGTCTGCTGCATACCTACGATACCCTGATCATGTGCATAAGAGTAACCGCTTCCTGTTGCAGGATCACCAATGTGGATCACACCAACCTTGATATCCTCTTTTGCGATAGCCGGCATAACACCTGCTTTGTCAGCTGCATCTGCTGTCTCATCAGTTGCTTCGTCTGTAGCTGCGTCCGTTGCCGCATCTGTAGCTTCGTCACTTGCTGCATCTGTTGTCTCTTCTGTCTGAGCTGCATTGTCAGCTGCATCATTGCTCGCACCACAAGCACATAAAGAAGCAACCATAGCAACAGAAAGAAGAATACTTAATAATTTTTTCTTCATAATGTCCTCCTCTTTAGACCTTTCATGAAATTTTAAACTACAAAGGTTACTTTATATTATTTTTTTGCAAATTTCAACACCCATTTTCAAATTATGTGCAATGTTCCCGCGTATTTATGCACACAATCCGGCAAAGTACTCTATTCCCAGGCAAGTTCCGGCTTCTTATCGCGGAACATCAGGTCTTTAACCGCATCCTTTGCAGGCTTGTTTTCAAATAAGATCTCATTGACCTCTTCAATGATCGGCATATCGATCTTATATTTCCGTGAAAGCTCTCTGGCTGCCTTTGCGGAATAAACCCCTTCTACGACCATCTTAACCTCAGCCATGGCTTCTTCCATCGTCTTGCCCTGTCCCATTAAGATCCCCGCTCTTCTGTTGCGGGAATGCATAGAAGCACAGGTCACGATCAGATCGCCGATTCCGGAAAGTCCCGTAAATGTCTCCGGCTTACCGCCCATAGCGACACCCAGGCGCGAAATTTCCGCAATTCCTCTGGTGATCAGAGCTGCTTTTGTATTATCTCCACAGCCGAGTCCGTCTGCGATACCTGCTGCCAGTGCCACAACATTTTTCAGTGCCGCACCGACCTCGATTCCCAGAATATCAGGGCTTGTATACACGCGGAAATATGCATTGTTCATAAAAATATTCTGGATATATTCCGCTGTCTGCTTTGTCTTTGCACCGACTACACAGGTCGTCGGCATATCCTTTCCGACTTCTTCCGCATGGGAAGGTCCGGACAATACGGCAACATCCGCCTGCGGGATCTCCTGCTCGATGATCTGGGATAAGGTCATCAGCGTATGTTCTTCAATTCCCTTTGCTACATTGACAATGATCTGCCCTTCTGCCACAAACACGCGCATGGACTTTGCCGTACTTCTTGTAAAGGAAGAAGGGACAGCCAGTACAAGCAGATCCTTTCCTTCGATCGCTTTCTTTAAATCGGTTGTAAACTCCATGCTTTCCGGCAGTTTCACACCCGGCAACTTATCGACATGCTCATGCTTTTCCTGCAGCATTTTTACTTCCGCTTCTATAATAGACCACACGATCACATCATGTCCGTTGTTTGCAAGCAGTCTGGAAAGTGCTGTTCCCCAGCTTCCTGCGCCGATCACACCAATTTTCGCCATTTTTTAGTCCTCCTTGTTAGCCTTAAACAGATATGTCTTTCGTTCTGTTCCCGCAAATAATCTCTTGATATTTTCTTTATGTCTGACAAATGCCATGATCATCAGGAATATACCGACCGCATACATTTCCAGAAGTGCAGGCTGGCTCATGCCAAAATATCCCTTCTGTCCTAAAACGATCAGCTCTGTGATAAATCCGATATAGACAGCCAGTGAACCGACCGAAACATAATGTGTTGTAAAAAACAAAATACAGAAGACCGGTATTGCCACAATGAGGAACGGCCAGTGAAATGCCAGGATCAGCCCTGCTGTCGCCGCAATTCCTTTTCCGCCCTTAAACTGCAGATAAAACGGGAAATTGTGTCCCAGAATAGCACCGGCTGCCGCATAGAGTGATAACAGCGGCAAAATATCCGGATGTGTGTGTTTAAAAAGCAGTCTGACAAGTTCTACTGCAAAAAAGCATTTAAAAACATCTCCTAAAAATACGATCAGTCCCGCTTTTTTCCCAAGCACACGTAATGCATTTGTTGTGCCTGCATTTCCACTTCCATGCTCCCTGATATCAATATGGTTCATCTTTCCATAAATAAATGCCGTCTGGAACAGACCGAACACATAACCGATCGCCAGACAAATAACTCGTTCCATTTTCCTGCCCTCGCTTGTTTATCCTGATTATCTCTTTTATTGATCCTTCTCTTTCCGCTCCCGGATAATGAAATGCAGCGGTGTTCCTTTAAAGCCAAAGGTATCTCTGATCTTATTTTCGATATATCTTGTATAAGAGAAGTGCATCAGCTGCTTGTCATTAACAAATATCACAAAGGTCGGCGGTTTTACAGCAACCTGTGTGATATAGTACAGTCTGAGGCGCTTGCCCTTGTCGCTCGGCGGCTGTTGGAGTGCAACTGCTTCTGCCATGATCTCATTGAGCACGCCTGTTGCAACACGCATGGACTGGTTCTGTTCTACCATGTCGATCAGCTCATACAGCTTTCCGATGCGCTGCCCTGTCTTTGCTGAGATAAAGGTGATCTCCGCATATGGCATAAATGACAGAATCTGTCTGACCTTCTCTGTAAAGCGGTAGATCGTCTTGTCGTCCTTTTCCAGTGCATCCCATTTATTGACAGCAATGATAATACCCTTACCACGTTCATGTGCAATTCCCGCGATCTTGGCATCCTGCTCCGTCACGCCTTCCAGAGCATCGATCAGAAGGATCACAATATCCGCGCGTTCCACAGCAGAAACCGTACGCACGATCATATACTGCTCCAGTTCCTCTTTGATCTTATTTTTGCGGCGAAGTCCCGCTGTATCGATAAAAATATATTCTTTTCCGTTATAGGTCACTTCTGCATCGACTGCATCTCTTGTCGTACCGGCGATATCGGATACGATCAGTCTGTTTTCCCCAAGCAGCTTATTGATCAGGGAGCTCTTTCCGACATTCGGTTTTCCGACGATCGCAATACGCGGTCTTTCATCCTCTACATCTTCAGCTGTATCATCCGGGAAATGCGATACAACCTCATCCAGCACTTCACCGATGCCCTGTCTGTTCGCCGCTGAGATCGCCATTGGTTCTCCGATGCCCAGATTGTAAAATTCATACACATCGAGCATCATCTTTTCATAGCTGTCTACCTTATTGACAACCAGAATGATCGGCTTCTTTGACCGTCTGAGCATGTCTGCCACCTTGGCATCCGCATCTACCAGTCCCTGTTTGACATCTACCATAAATAAAATAACATCTGCCGTATCGATCGCGATCTGTGCCTGCTCACGCATCTGTGAAAGGATGATATCCTTGCTGTCCGGCTCAATACCGCCTGTATCGATCAGTGTAAAGCTGTAATTCAGCCATGTCACATCTGCATAGATACGGTCTCTTGTAATACCCGGCGTATCCTTTACAATAGAAATACGGGAACCCGCAAGGACATTGAACAGGGTTGATTTTCCGACATTCGGACGCCCAACCACCGCAACGATCGGCTTTCTTTTTCTATTTTCCATATGCTCTCCTTTATACGATAAACCACTTTCTGATGCGGATCTTCTTTACGCTGCTCCACTTTGACTTGGAGGAGCCATTCACACCACACTCTGACATAATAGGTTTTATTTTTTTCCATATTGATTTATATTACAATATTCAGATTGAGTTGTAAAGTGGTCAGCCCCTGTTCGGCAGACCACGCCCTGTATTTTAGCTTGTCTTTCCCTGTTATGTATGCTATAAATAAGAATGGATTTTAACTGCACATATCTTAGGAGGGAATCATGCCAAACTTAGTCGAACTCGAATCCGCAATGCCGGTTGCTCCGCTGAAGCTTTTAGCACTTGACAGCTGTAAGGAGCTCGGTGACCGTGTCAACGAATATCTTGTGGATTTTCGCAAAAATGTACATAATGATATCAAACAGGATCCCGCATTCCGCGGTTATTCTGAAGAAAATTATCTGATCAAGGCTGCCTGCCCACGTTTTGGAAGCGGTGAAGGCAAGGGCGTCTTATCCGAATCTGTCAGAGGTAAGGATGTCTTTTTAATGGTCGATGTATGTAACCATAGTCTGACCTATACAGTCAACGGTTATGAAAACCACAAATCTCCGGATGACCACTACCAGGATTTAAAGCGAATGATCGCTGCTATCGCAGGAAAAGCACACAGGATCAATGTTATCATGCCTTTCTTATATGAAGGCAGACAGCATAAAAGAAGCGGCCGCGAATCGCTTGACTGCGCTTATGCACTCAAAGAGCTGAGTGAAATGGGTGTTTCCAACTTCATTACGTTTGATGCCCACGATCCGCGTGTCCAGAATGCCACACCACTGAAGGGCTTCGATAATTTTACACCGCCGTATCAGTTCATCCGTTCCCTGCTCCGTTACGAGAAGGATCTGATCATCGATAAGGATCATATGATCGTGATCAGCCCGGATGAAGGTGCTCTTGACAGAGCAGTCTTCTTCTCTTCCGTACTTGGTGTTGATACGGGTATGTTTTACAAGCGTCGTGATTACTCCAAGGTCGTAAACGGCAAAAATCCGATCGTAGCACATGAATTTTTAGGAGATAATATCGAAGGAAAGGATGTTATCATCATTGATGACATGATCGCATCCGGCGGTAGTATGATCGACACAGCCAAGCAGTTAAAGGCAATGAAGGCAAAGCGTGTATTTGTCTGCTGTACTTTCGGTCTTTTCACGGAAGGGCTTGCAGCCTTTGATGAGGCTTATGCAAACGGTGTGTTTGACCGCGTTGTCTGCACCAACCTGACGTATCTTCCACCGGAAATTTTAGAGCGTGACTATTTTGTCACGGCAGATATGAGCAAGTTCCTTGCCAGCATTGTTGACTTTATGAATCATGATATTTCCATGGGAAATGTACTGACACCGACAGAGAAGATCCATGAGGTGCTTGCGAAGTACAATGCCCGGGAGGATGTGCTGATCTAGATAGAATAAATAATATATAATCCCCGCGGTGGCAGACAGACGCAATCACGTTTGACTCCCCTGCGATTTGCTCGAAGCACATATTGCACGCGCTCCGGCCACCAAAAAGCATGGTGGTCTCTCCGCGTGGCAAGTGCTTCGCAAATCTCAGTCGTCTACACTATCGATTGCTTACTGTCTGCCACCGCGGGGATTTTTACATCTTAATGCTGTAGAATAGATCTGCATATCAGTGAAAAATTATAAAAACGGCTCCTGCATGACAAGAAATGCGATGAGCTGTGTATGCGTCTTTCTACTTGGCTAAGTACTGACAAGATATATGGTGCCACGACAAGGATGTCGTGGCAGCGAACCTGAGACATGGATGTCGAATGTTCGCGTGCCATATAGATTGACAGTACGTGCCCTAGTAGAAAAGCATATGCAGCGTGCATACCTGTCATGCAGGAGCCGTTTTCTTTCATGCTTTCATAAATTTCTATACCATGTTAATGCGTATTATCCGTATACGCCGGGAAGTCGATGCTGACCTTGAACAGATCCCCGTCCAGATAGATCTCAAACTCTCCGCCCTGCGCTTTCACAAGATTCTTCGCAATAGAAAGCCCCAGTCCGCTTCCTTCCGTGCTGCGGCTGACATCCCCTCTGATGAAACGCTCCGTCAGCTCATCCGCCGCAATATTCAATGGCTGTGCGGAAATATTCTTGACCGTTATCTCAATTCTGTTTTCATTCGTTGCACCTGCGTCACAAGTTTCATTTGTATTTCTGCTTTCCCTTTTACCGGTCTGACACATATCATCTGCAGCATAACAGTGTTTCATGCCTGTGGTACGTCTGACATCACAATACACTCTCGTTCCCTGCATCGCATATTTATAAATATTTCCAAACAGGTTATTGAGGACACGCCATGTTCTGTCGGAATCTGCCCAGATCAGGTAAGGCTTCTCCCCTTCCTTCGGCTCAACATCTGCCACGATCTGCAATTCCTTTTCTTTCCATTTGTCCTCATATTCTCCGATTGCCTGTGTAAACAGCTCGGAAACGTTGAGCTGCCCCATCTTCAGTGTAATATTTCCGGAGCTGATCTTGCTTGCTTCTACCAGATCCAGTGTCAGTCTTTTCAGACGCTGTGATTTTTCATCCAGTATCCTGATATATTCCTGTGCCTTTTCATTTTGGATATCTTCCCGTTTTAAAAGCTCCACATAGTTGATAATGGAGGTCAGCGGCGTTTTGATATCGTGTGATACATTCGTGATCAGATCTGCTTTCAGCCGTTCATCCTTCATACTGATCATCACAGCGTTTTGAACAGCATTTCCGATCTGGTTGACCGCCTCTGCCATTACCTTGTTTTCGCCGTACATTTTCTCTGTATCGATCTGGTATGCAAGGTCACCCTCAGAGATCCTTGTGATACCTTCCACGATTTTCTCCCGTGTCCGGTTGCTGTAATAAATATAAAGCCCATACAGTATGATAACGATCAGATCAATGAAAATGGCTATGCCGATCACACCGACACCGGCAAAAAACAGGTTTACCAAAAACAGTCCCAAAAGTCCGCCATACACTGGTACAAAGATGCGGACGGCAAGTGACCGGTGGTTGAACACAGACCTGATACCTCTGCAGATCACATGGATGCACCTTTTACATACTGCCTTCACAATATGCAGAATTTTGTAGCAGATACTGTTCTTCCAGAACGTCCCTGCCTTGATCCTTCTGACCAGAGATCCTGTGTAGGCAAGCAGCAGCAAATATAACAGGAAAAATGTCAGGAGCAGAATACCGCAAAATATCTTTGCCCCGATCTGTCCGCTGTAAGTGTCATATCCACTGTCACTCAGACTTGCCGCAATCTCCAGGCCAACGCCGCCAATCAAAACAGCACTGCCGATCGCAATGGCTGCTGCCAGCTCTGTATACCAGGTGTCAAAATAACGCAGCTGCTCTTTTTCCCGCTTTGGCTGCATAATGATAAATGCAAGATAGCCTGCAAGTGCAGACAACGCCAGTACCCCTGCGATCATAAGCAGCATCATAAAGCCCATCAGAGGCAGTTTGTTTTTCAGCATCGTATAGCTTTTTGCTGCCTGTGCATAAGCATCATCCTCATTCCATTTGCCGAGCAGCTTTGTATTTGTTCCCTGATCTGCCTGTGTACGCACGCAGATATACAGCTTACCACCTTCCGGGAAACTGTAGCGGTAAGAATGGAGCAGGCTCTTATAAGGCACTTCATTGCCTGCTTTTACCCCATCACAAACAAGCTCATCCGTCTCATAGTCGTAGCACATATAGACACCGCATTCCTGCATGGCAGTGATAAGTGCATCTGTATCCTTACTGCGGTCCAGATTCGTATACTGTACCTTACCGGATGGATCCACCATCAGATATTTTAAATTCATATCTTCTTTAAGAACCTGCTTATAGCTGTTATAAATTGTATAGTTTGTTGCAAGATCACATGCTGCCTGCTGCACAGCCTGTTCCACATTTGCATAAGTCATTCCATCGGGAAGTGTCAGATCATACAGACTGTCCATATTGACCGGCTTGTATTCTTCGATCAGTCTGGTTTCTTCCTGCTCTGCAGTATCAGACTGCGTTGCTTCGGTCTCAGCCGATAATGCCGCTTCATCTGTTGTATAAGCGGTGTTGGTTTCTGTCCTGTATTCCCCTTCTGCCGTCTCATCCTCGGTTTCTGCCACGATCATATAAGAGACAGTCTCATCGTCTTCTGCCGTTGCTTCCATACTTTCCTCCGGCGTACTTTCCGTAGAACCGTATGACTCATAGCAGAACCCTTTCTCACTATTCCACCATGCGATCAGATCTCCCGTTTTGTAAATCAGTTTGGGCAGCTCCACCTCCGGCTTGACAGTTCTTTTTCTGTTGTCATAGGCAAATATATCGATTTCTTTATCAGAATCGTATTTTCCGTTCTTTTCCATCTGCGAGCTGACAGCCATATACTCCGAAAGCTGTGACAGATCGGCATGCAGGAAATCATAAAATATACTCGTCTGCTCAAAATTTTCTTCGTCTGTAAACAGATCCAGCGTATAATAGCTGCCCTGTCTGTTTACCACATTCATGGAATATCCCAAAAACGCCAGTACAAAAGCCATTCCCATGGCACATATCTGGGAAATCGCACCGGCGATCAGCCGCTTGTTTTCTTTTAACCAATTCTTCATTCTTATTTTCCTACCTCTTTTACAGAATTCCTTCTGCACTTCATTTTTATCTGTTACTTTTCAATCTTATAGCCTACGCCCCATACAACCTTCAGATAACGCGGCTCCTTTGGATTGATCTCTATTTTTTCACGAATATGACGGATATGTACCGCTACCGTATTTTCCGCGCCATAAGCTTCCTCATTCCAGATGTTTTCATAAATCTGCTGCGTTGAGAACACTCTGCCCGGATTCTGCACTAAAAGAAGCAGGATCTGATATTCGATCGGTGTCAGCCTGACCTGTTCTCCGTCCACTGTGACGATCTTTGCTTCATCATCGATCTCCAGAGAACCGACTACATAATTCTTTTTCGTGCCTGCACAGCTTCCCAGCATCGTATATCTTCTCAGGCTGGATTTCACACGTGCCACGAGCTCCAGTGGATTGAACGGCTTTGTGATATAATCATCCGCACCCACATTCAGTCCCAATATTTTATCTACATCCTCCGATTTCGCCGACAATACTAAAATCGGGATGGCGGAAAATGTGCGGATCTTGATCATTGCATGGATTCCATCCATCTCAGGCATCATAATATCGATGAGCAGAAGCTGAATATCTTCCTTTTGTAACACCTCAATTGCTTCTCTTCCGTTATATGCTTTAAAAATCTGATAACCCTCCTGTGACAGATAGATACTGATCGCCTCCACGATCTCCTTATCATCGTCACATATCAGAATATTTGCCATTTCTTTCACCTCCTGAAAGTATTATATAAAAAGAATCTTAATACCCGGGTAGGAAAAGTATTAAGATTCCATTAAGAAACCACGATATACAATGCCCTATTCATGCGGGTTTGCAAACTTTTGTTACTAATTTGTTACTAATAGCCAATTATAAATAGGAAGATACTACACTTTTTAATCAGCAATCATTTTTGCTCTTGTGTTCTTCCCACACTTGCCATCTACCTTAATTTTTACAGATTGCTGATATGCACAGATAGCAGCATCTGTAATGGTACCTGCATCACCGTCGATGGCAACCGCTTTGTATTTCTTACCATTATACACGAATTCTCTATCAAATCCAGCTTCTCTCAGTTCCCACTGCATCCATTTGACATCTTCGCCTTTGCAGCCCTTTTTGATGGTGCGTGTCGGCTGCTTGTATGGATTCTTACCTTTCCATGTGGCTTCTCCGGCAAGATTCTCTTTATAGAGATAATCGATCCAGTTGAAGGTAAGACCATATACCCATTTGGTTGCGGACACCTTGGTTTTGACACAGCCATAATCAATGCCTTTTTCCTCCACGCACATCGGTACACCATTCTCCATACCAATATACACGCCAACATGTCCCTGTTTCCAAAGAACTGTACCAACGGCAAAATCTTTAATTTTTGCGATAGGAAGTCTTGTATACGCCTGCGCGTAAAGCTGAGAACTACCGAGCACATGATTAGTATACCACGAAATCAGCCCTGAGCAATCGCAGCATACCTTTCCGATCAGCTTCTTTTGTCTGATCTTTGTCTGATAGCTGTACGTAAAGACAGCTTTGTATGCATTTTTGAGGTACTCATAAAAAGCCTGTGTCAACACTCCGTTTGCGCCCTTTGCTCCATATACATAAGGTGTACCAAGTTTTGATTTTGCGAAATCCGCAAATCCCTGTCCTGTTAATTTTCCCGTGTATCTTCTTCTCCTTTTTGATCAATCTTATTTTTCAGCACCGCGATATACTTTGCGATCCACGCCGGTACCGGAGCACCCATGCGCCCCACATTCTCGATGATTGATAAACATTCATTGAGAATATACCAGCAGGCAGACAGCAATGTGAATATCGCGACATTTGGCACATCATATCCAAGATATACTCCTGCGGTATTGATCAGGCAGTCGATCAGCATACACATGGCCACAACAAATATGTACCCAAATTTTTTGTAGATTCCAAGCATTCCTTTTTTGCTTGACCATCCATAATTAAGATCTCCCGGATGATCCAAAGCTTCTTTCGCGGATGCCAGGTAACCTGTCACATAATCAATGATCATACATGCCACAAAGATCATAAGTACCGGGAAGAGGATCCCCATCTTTGCCATGATCCATGCAAAAAAACCTGTAATAAGCGACTGAATTGTTACAACTACTTCTCTCTGCGTGATTTTCTCCTTCCTATGCTTCCATCAAGCCGTCTACATATGTCTCGAATTCTTCATAATCAGCATCACAGACTGCCTTATTTGCTTTGTAGACTTCTTTGTTCTGGATATACTTGTTGACACTCATAGATCCGTCCTCATTGATGGATGCATTCATGGTCATTGCCACTGTCTCAACTCCATCCACTGTAACTGTACTTCTGCCATTTGCACTGATTGTCTTTGTTTTTACTAACGTGCTCTTGTCCTCTCTTTCTTTTTTGATATTTATTTATGCCTGCAGCTTGGCAACTTCAAACTGCAGGTTATAAATCATTTGCTGCTGCATTTTTATTATCTGATGCAGCTCCTGTATTGCTTTTACCTCATAACCCTGCAGATAAAAGGTATCTACAGATTTTATATTGATAGATCCATCTTCATTATAACCACCTCCACCATCAGACAAATAAGGATCAACCATTTCAATTTCATCGGCAATAAATCCTATATTCTGATGTCGATTATTTTTGTATCCAACCCAGTCAAAAGATCTAAGCCTTATCCTATCAATAATTGGGAGCGCACTCACATTACAGTCCGAAATGTTACATTTCAACCGCTGATCTGACATGCCATCGACAACCTTATGCGTTCCGTATGTGATACCTGTACCACTCTGGCATTTGACAACTAATGCACCGGATGCATTGACACCGAAATTGGAGACTCTTTGTTTATCTGTGCTCACAGTACCAATACAACATCGATTGCTGGTACCATCCAATGTTTTGAAAGTTACATATCCACTCGTTGCAAAATTAGGAGCAGAAAATGTTACTCCATCAAATATAGACCATCCTTTATATGTAAAATCATATGTTATCAAACTACCATCATTTGCATATATTCCTCCATTAGGATAAATCTTACCCGTAACAGTTACATTACCAATAAGTGTACTTCCGCCGCTCACAGTTAATGAGCCTGCATTTAGTGCTGCTGCCGTAGCCAATCCACCATTGAATGTTGCACTGCCTTCTGTAAAAATTGACATCACATCCAGATATGGAGCTTCAGCATTTATGGTAATTTTCAAGACATCAAAATAATGTTCCTTACCATCATAAGCTCCTGTCGTGTCATTGAAGTACATCTTAAGAGCATTCTTTACTTTAATATCTCCAAATACACTCAGTCCACCAGCAGGTGTATAAGTAATACCACCATTGCCAATACTCATAGTGCCTTTATTTGTCAGATTGCCGGCTGTATCTACAACAAAATTACCGGAACCGATATTCAGACTTCCACTGGTAATAGCACCAAGATTCGCTGATATTGCTGATAATGAAGCAACAGATAATTTATCAGCCGTAATTGCATTTGATGCTATTTTATTGGCTGTAACGGCATTTGCTGCTATCTTGTCGGCTGTGATAGCACTGGCAACAATTTTATTCGATGTAATACAGTCTGCGTGAAGATTATCTGCCGTAATCGTTTTGGATGCTATCTGCGTTGCAGTTATGGTTCCTGCGGCTATTTGTCCAGCTGTAATAGCATTAGCTGCTATTTTATTGGTTGTAACGGCATTTGCTGCTATTTTATTGGTTGTAACGGCATTTGCTGCTATTTTGTCAGCGCTGATAGCTCCTGCTGCAATCTTCCCGGCGGTAATTGCACTGGAAGCAATCTTATCTGCGGTAATTGCATTTGCCGCGATAGCACTGGCTCCATATTCTGTAGCCATCCACTTGGATCCATTCCAGTAATACATCCGATATCCATCATCTGTATCAAACCAGTTATCATTGACCTTATAGGTTCCACCTGTAGGCTGAGAAGTCTGATAATAAGCTGTATTTTTACCATTCGCGACACTTAACGCATTATCCGCTTTTGTGCCTGCAGAAGCTGCTGCAGAGCTGGCACTATCTGCCGTGCTCTGTGCTGTATCTGCCTTTTTTGAAGCAGCTGTTGCTGTGGTGCTGGCACTATCAGCTGTCTTTTTTGCCGCTGTAGCATTTGTATTGGCAATCCCCGCATCAGCAAGAGCTTTGTTTACGCCGCTGTCGGTGCTTGTGATCCATGATGTCATGTCACTACCAAGCTTGCTCATATCCACCGCGCCACTTGCTATCTGCTGACCGTTGATCGTGCCTACCGTCAGGTTGGCACAATTAAGGTTGGTTACCTCGATCTTAGACGCATCAATAGTACCTGCAGACAGCTTATTTGCTGTAAGGCTCACGATCTTTGCATCTGTTATGGATCCATCTGCAATCTGTGCGGTCTCAATGGCTCCGGTAGCGATCATTGCCGTCTTGATGCTACCTGCTTCTATATTAGTGAGCTGCAGGTTGGCATAGTGCGCATCGAGATATGATACTGTAATCTTTTCTGCATCCAGCTTATCAATCTTTGCTTCCTGCGCGGTCAGCTTGGTTACAAAAGCTTCGTTGATCAGTACCAGATCCGCATAGTATCTTTCCATTGCTTTGGTGAGTGGTCCCGAAGTATCTTTCGTAGATTCACTTGCAGATGAGCCGACGCTGACAATCTCCGTCTTGATACCACCATCATAATCATGCGACATTTGCATGATCGGGCATTTGTATGTCCGGCCGGAATCAACCACCTTTACGATATCTCCCAGCTCTGGGAGCACATCCCCCGAAAAACTGACAGTCATAGGACGATAAACCAGCCCGCCGATCTTGGCATATATGCTGTCAAGCAATGCCTGTGTCATAAATGGATTGTTGATGCTGATACCCGTCGAGCCGGTACCGGATGTGTATGTCACATCCTCACTTCCGCTGTCCGTCTGCGTTGTGACGGTACACTTGATCATGTTCAATGTATAATCATCGGTCATTCCATAGGTAATACCGCCCATATAAATATGCGCCGGCGAATAATCACACTGCGTATACCACCGAAATTCCAGATTACCCTCATCGTTTATGATCGCATTCGCGCCATGCAGTGCCGCGATATAGCCGATAACTTCCCGGTATGTATAACCAGGCAGCATTGTAATCGTAATATCTTCCAAAGCAGATACAAACGGAGCGCCGGTCAGACGCGCGATCTCTGCCATATACTCGCTGGTCTTATGCGCGCCGGTAAGGGCTGTGGAATAGAGCATATTGAATTTATACATCATCCGGTCATATCCCTTGTACCGATACTGCCCATCATTGATCTCCGGTCGTTCAAAGGTAAATAAGCCCAGCTTTTTATATTCAATGGAAGAACCTACCATAATGCCCAGATTGATGGCATATTCTTTGGCAGGATCCAGCTCCGAAGTCAACACAATATCTACAGTCTGTGCACAGGTCGACCCAATGACCGGACTGGATGTATCAGCATTGATCTGTCCGCTGTACTTGATAGAGATAATACCCTCTGTAATATCTCCTACCTTTGCATGGTAAAATGCATGACCGCTATTCGATTTTGCCCGAAATGCTGTAGTTGCCTGTTTCGTGTTTTATCCCTCAATCATAAATTCAAGTGCTGTCAGTTCCTCTAATGATAACGCATCACATTGCATCAGATCATCTTCTGTGATCGTATGCAGCTTGATCTCATTCTCGATTGACAACAGCTCATTGATCTCTTTTATCTCTTCCTGTGTCAGATCTGCCGCCTGCTTATCTTTCATAATCTCTGATCGCTTCTCGTCATATGCTGCATATACCTCTTCCATTGCCTTGCGGTTCTTGATCAGTGCATAGCCTACCTTTACAGGCAGCTTCACACCATCCTGCTGCATCTTGTTGATCAGATTCAGTCTCGCAATAACTTCTGCATTTTTCATGTTATCTCTCCTTTACTGTTGAACTGTCGAAACGCTGACACTATCATAGGTCTGCTGTTTCTTATCTACATCGTATCTCTTTATGCCATAAACCGGATCCCCAAAGTAAGCGGTCATGGTCTGATTCGTGCCATTTACATCCACATAGGAAACGGTTGTAAATGGCGTTGCTGCATCACTTACCACCGAATCAATCAATCCGGCTTCCGCCTGTGTCAGATCTTCCCACTGAATCTCCAGCTTTGTCTTGATCGCTTTGATCGTTCCGGTCATATCCCCGTTTGTATCTCTTCCGGTATTACTTGACCATATTTTATTTTTGGAAAGTGAAACACCGCCATCCTTCGGATTAGGCATCTGCTTCCCGTTAAACTTCAAATTGTAATATTGTGCCGTGTATACCTCCTATATCCTGATCGGTATCTGCCCGGTTGTGTCAATCATTTCGTTGATCCGGTCAATCACAATCTGTGTGGTCTGCTTACCATCCATAATAAGCCGCAGGGCAAGGTTGATAGCTTGCTGATTCCCACCGGATCCAAGAGCAGCAACCACTGCACGGTATACACCTTCAGATACAGATGCCACAATCTGATCATTGTTCACGACTGCTGTCCTGCTGCCGATCCGTCCGACAAGTTCGGGACCTGCTTCTCTTGCTATAAACATTTCAGCAGATTTGGGAAGACCGCCGGTTGCGTACCTTGTAATTGGTAATCTCCTATTATTGGTAAATATTCCACCATTAGCTGCAGCACAATATCTTATTGGATTTCCTTGATGATCGTTATAATACAAAAATTTTCCTTTTTTGTATAATGTATATTGATACCCACCAATAGTCACTTTTTGACCTACCCAATGGATGGAATTATTGCCATCAGCTCTGGTCTGTTGTGTTACAGTACCATCTGTATTTGTAGTGGTAACTGATACCTGAATTCCCTGCAAACCGTCCTGTATCTTTTGTCTCATGGTTTTGATCGAATTAGGATCAGCACCAATCTTACTTTTTACAGTACCGATTTTTCTAATAATTTTACTGTTAATACTCTTTTTGTTACCTTTCCAGTAATTTTTCTCGTTATTTAGTATGCCCCCAATTTTTGAGCCCACGGTACCAATTTTATTTACTACGTTATTCTTTAAAGTCCCCCAGTCAAATCCATTATCTACAGCACCGGCAACAGCAGCTTTTGCGCCTTTCAGTTTTTCAACAGCCGTTGCTTTCCAAGAGTTTACCTTATCTGCTGCTGTATCGAATTTCGCACCAACATCGGCTTTAATTTCTCCAAACTTTGATTTTGCTGTATTCCATTTTGATATAAATGATTCTTTTGTTTCATCTATACTGAGTTTTACACCATTTACAAAATCACCAACAGATGATTTGATATCTCCCCACCATAATTTCAGTGCCGACTTGGCTTCTTCTTTGTCAAAGTTCTTACCAATATAATCTGACCACTTAATATCCGTAGGTGCATCTAAGAATGTTTCCGAAATCCATTTACCGACTTCCCATCCCCCAATAGCTGCTGAAACACACAAGCCTAATGGTCCTGCAATCTTAGCAGCTGCCGGTGCAAATTTTCCTGCTGCACTTGCAGCAGTTCCTACTGCACTACTGATGCTATTTGTAATAGTAGCTCCCACGCCTGCAAGGGCATCTGTTGTGAATCCACTTCCTAAAGCAGATATAACTTTACCAGCTGCAGCAGTAAACAGCTTTGCCACCGCCTGCTTTGCAATGGCAGCTCCAATCAGAGTTGCCACTATCGCTCCGATTGCCTTCATATTATCACTGTCTTCTGTGATTCCCTTAAAAACACCTTTCAGAGTATCCAGCACCGCTTTGGCGACTTTGCTCCAATCTACTGTTTTCAAAAATGTTGCAATGCTTCCCGCCAGATTTCCGATAGCTGCACCGATCGTATCCCCAAGAGCTTCAAAATCTGTCGTTTTCAGGGCATTATTTATCGCCGTAGCAATACCTGCTGCCATAGCCTTAACATCTACCGTTTTAATGAAGCTATGGGCTGTCGCAATGATTGTAGACAAGCTGTTACCTATTGTGCTTCCTACAGCATCCCATGAGGTCGTAGACACGGCTGTATTGATTGTATTTGCAATTCCTACACCCCATGCTTTCGCACCAAACAGAGCCGTACCCCAGTCTATCTTTGTGATCGCTCCATTGATTAGATCACCGACCGATGCACCCAGATTTGAGAAATCAAAGTGTGTAGCAAAATTCGTTGATGTACCGAAAAATGCATTGATACCGTCACATATCGTACCGCCAAGCCCAGCCCATGAGGTCGTAGCGATCGCTGAATTTAAAGTGCCGGCAATAAATGTACCAACCTGTGCCCAGTTTACGGTTTTCAGGAATGTATCTAATCCAAGAACACCTGTATTGATCAGTTCCCCGATTGTATTACCAACCGAAGTGTCAAGCCCTGACACAGACAATGCCCCATTGATAAAAGTGGCAATACAGGCTGCGATCTTAACTGCGGTCTGCTGTACCTTATCCCATTTTATGGAATCCAGTCCATCCTTGATCTTGCCACCTACAATTTCGCCGAGCTCCGTAAAATCGCTGTCCCGCCATGCCTGCTTGATCATTTCGACCATCTTTGAGACATCTGCAGTATCTGCGACATCTGTCGTGATACCGCTGCCCCCACTGCCGGAAGAACTGCTGTCTGAATTATCAGACTGCTTATTGATCTCATCGAAGCTATACAGTTCTTTATTCGCTTTTTTGGTGGCATCCGCCAGATCCTTTGTAGCATCCGCCTGATCCTTGATAGCACCGGCAGAAGTCTTTACATTATGGCCAAGCAAAGTATTAAAGAATGTCGCAAGGTATCCTGTTACCTTTACCAGTGCTCCCATAAAAGTATTGAGAATGGGCATGATCGTCTGATAGATCGGATAAAAAGCCGTCTGCAGATTGCCTTTGATTGCTGAAAGGCTGTTCATGAACTGCTTATTTGTCTTGAGCATGGAGCCCATATAATCTCTAAGACCCCGCAGAGCCGTCCGCATCATCTGATATACCAGTACAGTTTTTGCCAGTCCCAGCATACGCTTCTGCATCTTTGCCACAGAACCTGTCAGTCCTGTAGTTGCCTTATTCGTATTCTTTGTATGGCTTGTGATCTTACGGAGCGCGGCAGCTCCGATTGTACCCATCTTTTTCAAGCCGTTCATTGCTGATTTCGTACCGGAAGCAATCGTTTTAAATGCACTTGCCGCATGAGATTTCATGCTCTTGAACAGCTTCTGCGAACCTTCCACACTGTTTTTCTGCTGGACTTCCTCGAGTTTCCTTTCAAGAGTTTCCAGCTTATCCTTTGCTTCGCCGATACGGTCAAGATTTGCCAGCTTCTGCGCCTGCAATCCATCTGTAGACTGGTACTGCTGTGTACCTTTCAGATTACCTGTAAGCGATTCTGACTTATCCTGTGCCTTTACCATAGCATCGTAGAGCTTCTGATATTCCTTTGTGCCCTGTGCTGCTTCAATACCAAGTGTTTCAGCTCGCTTCGGATCGATATCCATGAAAGAATCGATATGCTCTTTCTCTATCTTTTGAAGCTGCTTTGCATAGGATTCTGCTGCTTCATCCGCTTTTTTGATCTGTCTCTGGATGCTCTTCCACTCAGCGGTTTCTTTTGGCTTTGTATGTTCCAAAGCCTTCTGCTTACGTTCATACTCCGAGATTCGGTTCTTTGTTTTTGTGATCTCATCTGTCAGCTTCTTCTGCTGGCTCTGCATGGACTTAATGCCCTTGATATATGAACTTGTATCTGTTCCGAATTTAATTCTTACTTCTGCCGTGCTCTCAACTGCTCCGTCAACTTCTTTGCCATACTATCTGTCTGAATATCAAACAGCTTCGGATTGTTTTGGATAAATTCTTTTTCCCATTTATCCAGTTTCTTGCCCTTATTTCGTTTGTCTCTGATCGATACTACCGTTACAAACAAATCATCCTGTATCTCATTAAAATATCCCATAAACGTCCAATAATGCAGATAGGCTTCTGCCCGGATCTCTTTACCGGCTACTTTATTGACAGAGGAAAAAATCATCTGTTCGTCCTTATTCCAGTCATAAGTAGGTTTGCCCTGGGGCTCATCTACATCACCCTGTCCGCAGTTCATGAACCACACAGCCTGCAAATAGGCTTCTTCCATATCGATGTCAGATTCTAAAACGTCAGAAGCACAGCCAAAGTCTGCATATAACATATAGATGGTTACTACCATTTTTTCCATGTCTGTCAGTTCATCATCTGCCTGTGCTTCTATTACTGCAAGGACATCCCGGTAGTCTGATCGGATCGGATAATCTTTTCCATTTACCGTCAGGCTTTCCGGGAGCTGTCCTATCATTTTGTTCCTTTCTTCTTATGATCCTGTGGAACATACTTCTTCAATTTATTTTCATCGTATTCCGCGTTGAACATTTCATAGATAACCGGTGCGATCGTGTTGATAAATCTCACGATAAAGAATTCTCCGTCACAAGTAGACAGGCAGTGCTGCGCTCCGAATACAGTTTCAGAAACCGGATATCCAAAGGCAGCATCTACCTCGTTTCTCAGCTCTGCATCCAGCTTTTCAATCGTGTCAAAAAGCTCATCATCTGACATCTCTTCCGAAGTCTGTACTTTTGCAATGGTCTCTCCGACTTTATCTCCCAGCTTTTCCAGTCTGGCGATCAGGTTAAAATCAGACTTGGCGATCTCAATAACGCCTCTTGTATTTCCATGTTCATCTGTAATCGCGATCTGTTCAGTATTGGTGTTAATTTGTAATTGTCTCATGTTATTATCCTTTCTGTGAGGGGCGCATCAGAAAGGTCTGCGTCCCTCTATACTAACAAATAATGGTTGATAGCTTCTTAGCCTGCGGTATACTCAGATACCGCATAAGTTGTAAGATCCAGATTGACTCTCTTACGATTGCCTGTGTAATGGATATCAAATGGAATGTTGACACCCTCGTTGGCACCGCCGAGTGATTTCACAGCGATTACCGCATCTTCCTGGTATGCCCATTCGAGTTTTCCTTCTTCATTGATCAGAAAATCTACGACAGTTGTCTTGACATCATCACCTGTTGCTCTTTCATTGGCTTTTGCCAGCAGTGCAGTTGTAAGAGCCTCGTCGTAATCTCCATAGTAAGTATCAATGGAAGATGATGGCTCATAGCTCTTGAGCTTTGCGGACTGCTCTCCGAGGATATTCTTTTTCGTTTCCACTTCTGGGTTAAGCTCAATGTTATACTCTTCGAGATCCTTACCCAGTCTGTAGTTTGTTGCTGTTCCTGACCCAAAATTTGCATCGATCAGATGCCCTAAGTATTTTCTCTTAATCTGTGACGTGTTTACTCTCCTTTATATTTGATAGCTATGGTTAACTGGTATATGCTGTTATCTCCATCCGTCTTTCCAAGATAGAATGGAGTAGTAACTTCAATTTTTTCTACTGTCCCCTGCTTAATGACAGGGTAGTCTTTGGCTTTGTCCTTTTCCCGGATCCATTCTGTCAATGCTTCCAGGAAAGCTACATTATCAATTCTGTCGGAATTGACCTGACTATCCAGTCTTGCTGCAAGCTGGTAGTAATCAGTGCATGTTACATTGCCAAGAATGTCTTCTATTTTATTCTGTACCGGCTCTTTTACAAGTGCATAACTTGCTGTTGTGCCCTTGATGATATCTGTGTCAATCCCGGTCATTTTACCGTATTCAGAATCAAAGGTTAAAAGCCAGTTGATAACTGCCTGTGATACTGTCATATAAGTTTATCAATTCCTTTCTGCAGCTCTGCATCAACCGCTTTGTTGATGATATCCATACCGCCGTTTTGCAGATACCTTTCAGCCCAGAATGCGCCGCGCATCGGTGCGTCCTGAAACTGATATTCCGGGTGGTAATATAGCCGTCTGGCATATGGGGTATCATATACAAGATCTGTACCCTCTTTCCTTGCCGACTGCATTAAAGCTCCCGTATCAAACGGTACATAATCTGCCGCACCTTTTTTGGTGATCTCAATCGCTTTATCGATACATTCTGCTTCCAGTGCTTTTGGAAATCCTTTGGAAAAAAGGCTGAGATCATTTCTTTTTTTTCCATTTACTGTAATCGAAATTGAAATAGCCGTTACTTTGCCACCACCTTAATATTGGGCAGGAAGTTGACGTTTCGGTTATCTGATACCGCCGATATGGTCCCAACATACTGGAAATCATCTTTTAATGCAGACAATTTGTATGCCTTGCTGATCTCTTTATCTGATACACCAAGCACAACAACATCAAGCCCCTTTGCAGACAGGGTAAAATGCCCTGTTTTATCTTCCAGCTTTGCAAATTCTATAGGATCCACATAGCCCTGATCTCCATGTCTGAAATCAATGGTAATCGATTCTGCCTTACTGATAGTCTGCTCTGTACCCTGTGTGATTACTTCCGTTTTGTTATGCCGCCACATGACACTGCTTACAACGCTCCTATTCCACTTATCTGCGCCATCCACCGTGTAATGGTTATATACGGTCATAACATCATTGCAGATCATAACGCACCTGCCAATCCGGTGCCAGAAAGACCACGGATCACAAGAGACTGCAGTTCACATTCTTTTTCAGACTGTGTCACTACCTTATAGGATTCACTATAGCCGTCGTTGCTTACCGCTGTAACGCCTGTCCCTATCGCGCTGTTCTCATGTCCGTACATGGCTTCTGCAAGCTCTGCACAGGTCATTTCAATCTGTGCTTTAACATTCTTTTGGAAACCTGTAGCTGTCTCATCGTCGTACTCACTCATAAACTTCTGCACTCTGATATGCGTAAGAGCATCCATCTTCATGCTGGCTTTTCGGGCAATCCGATCAAAACTATCCTGTGGAATATTATGGAAAAGGGAGCTATACAACTCCCATGTAATATAAGTCATACTGCTCCCTCTCTTTCTACTGCTCAGGCTTGTCTTGCGACTTCTTCTCAAGAGCTGCATTCTTCTTTTTCAACTCTTTGATCTCTTTCTCAAGAGCTGCATTCTGCTCTCTCAATAAATCAACCTCTGCCTTTTCGTCCTTGGTTGTTCCCATTCCTACCTTTCTCATGCCTGGCACCTCCTTACGCTTTGTGGCTTAAATAAATACCTGCCACTTTGTTCTTGTATACATCCACAAGACCATATTTGCGGTATTTAAGGATGTCAGCATCTGCAGCCGGATTGGCATCCGCCGGAATAATATTGGATACGATATGCTTATCATGCTTGATGATTGCAGGCTTGTGGATAATCATAAAGTTGATTTCCTTAGCTTCTGCAGCCACCTTCTCATAATAAGATGCCATAGATCCAGATGATGCACTGGAACCAGCTACAGGTGTATATACACCACCATCCTCTGTATAATATGTTTTGCCGGATACCGGAGCAACGTCTTTTGTCTTCTCATACTTTGCAGTCCCTTTGCGGTAGTGACCTGCTTCCTCTCCTGCAGATTTTCCATCCAAAAGATCAATAGATGTATAGAATCTTCCCTGTGGCACAGGACTTTTAACTGTAAATGCTCCAAGAATCTCATCTGATTTGTAAGAATACATCATCATTATAGCATTCAGCCGGTCTGATGTATCATACAAAATTCTTCCAGCTTCCGGTACCTCATCATTATCCATTGTGTTCTTCGCTTCTAATAACTCTGCAAGGAATGCTTCCGCTGTAGAAATAGTCTTTGCTTCGCCCTTGGAAATACCTGCAATTCCTGCCAGTGTAGCAAAGGTAAATGCATCTGCTTCCGGTGCAACCTTAGTACGCATCAGTTCCGCACCTGCCATACCAAATGCAAGGTTATATGTTTCCTGATTGTCCATAACATCTACGGACAATTTGGCACCACGATCGTAATTATATTCTGTCGATTTCCATGTGAAATCTACTGTTCCCTGTGTATAACCACTGTTGCGGTCATAATCTCCAAGCCCTGTAACTGAAATCTGTGGATATACAATCTCTCTTGCGTTTGCACCGGCTTTTGCCATTGCCGGATCGCCTGTCAGATCACTTGTTACAGATTCTTTCTGATATACCTCATCAAGCAGAGGTACATAATTTTTTGCTAAAGCAATAGTGTTTGGCGTGTTCTAATCCTCCTTATTTTGTCTCCTGCACAGGTGGCAGTCCCATCGCTGCTCTCATAGCAGCTTCATCTGCATCAACATTGCTGCCACCTCTTACCTGTCCGATTATGTTTCCTGTTCCTACCGGATTTGGCTCCGGCTCTCCGAAGAGCATCTTGCTATCTTCTTTTTCGGTCAGTGCCTTCAGTGCTGCAGCAATATCCTCTTTCTGATTTTTGGATGCTTTCAGTGTATCCACATCAAGCAAAGCAGTAATTGCCTTGGCGTTCTTGCCTTTTGCCGCTGTGATACTTTCTTTGACCAGATCATCAAAATCACGATCCGCAATCTTCGCATCATAGTCCTTCTGGATGTTCTCTTTCTCGGTTTCAAGATCTTTGATTCTCTGATTCAGACCGGATACATCAACGTCCTTGAATCCATCCAGCTTCGTCTGAAGGTCTTTCATGGCAGTATCATTTGCCTTGATCGTTTCATTGGCTGCGTCCAGCTTCTCTTTCTGCTTGTTGTAGTCGGATACCGGCTTATAGTTTTCCAGTACAGCAGAATTCAGACCTTCTTCTTTGTCTTTCGGAACCTCGATTCCCAGTTCCTGCAAGATAGTTAAAATGTTCTTCATGTTGTCTCTCCTTAAATAATTTATTTACCGGACTTTCTCCGGTAGGGATAGTAGCACGGGCAGGATTTGAACCTGCGATCTTAAGCTCACGACGCTCACGAGATGACCAGCCTTCTCCACCGTGCGATAGATAATAAAAAAGAGCCAACCTGTACTTTTCGTACAAGTCAGCTCCTATTAGCTCTTGCCAGATACCAATTTATCTGACGGCAATATTCTTTTTCACTTCGTACACTACCAGTGTACCGTCTTTCGCCTTTTTCACTTCCGCATTGTTTCCTCGTAAGCAGATCCGGCGAATGGCTTCTATAATCTGTTTATCGGTCATACGTTCGACCTCCTTAATCTATTATAACTCACAGGAAAATCAATGGCAACTATATTTTTTACAGTCCTGGCACAACTTCCTTTATTCCCTTCACAGCATTATACATACGCTGCATAATGGAATTCTCTTGCAGATACTCCAAGCCTTTTAAAGTGATCCTTATATCATCTGCATTCACAGTAAGCTCACCATTTATGTTTTCATATATTTCTACCCCTTTTATATAGCGGTAGTGTCAAAAGACTACCTCTTTTTTGTTCTAAAACCTTTATTTTAGGGAGTTTACAAACAAAAAGAGCAATCC
>ENA-UEYI01000279-UEYI01000279.1-human-gut-metagenome-genome-assembly--contig:-NODE-279-length-53063-cov-32.560337_pt1 | contig 53063 bp, 44 predicted proteins | sample MGYA00242900_ERZ507916 | MGnify/ENA primary metagenome ERZ507916 (study PRJEB26167, sample SAMN06115521) | human gut metagenome | host: Homo sapiens | place: China:Chongqing | collected 2015-09-02...
TGCACGAGGACGAAGTTGGTGGTGCGGTTCACGTTGACGGTGCGTCCGTGCTTGCCGCGAATCTGGTCGGCAGTGATTACAAAGCGTCCTTCCTCCACGGCTTTTTTCGCCAGTTCGAAACTGATTGAGTCTTTGATTTCTTTTTCGCGTTTTTTGCGTGCTTTTTCCGCTTTCTTCTGCTCTTTGGTCAGAGTCGGAGTTTTCTCGGTGGCATAGATGTCGTCGGTCGGTTGGTTGTCGGCGACAGCGTAGCTTGCCGTAAGCAGACAGCCGACGGCAGCAATGATGAGAATAAATTGCTTTTTCATAGTCTAATTATTGGGGGATAAATTGTTATTGGAAGTTTCTTTTGTTGAAGCCTCTGAACCGCAGCTTCACAAGCGGGATGAGGACAATCGTCAGCAGCGAGCCGCTGAAAATAGTGAGCATCATCATTTGTATGCAGAATTCGATGTTTGACGGCAGCAGTCCGCCGTCGACCATCACTTTGAAAGTCTTGTAGGTTTCGGCCATCTCCGGACGGCCTTTCATGATTTCCATCATCGCAGTTGCGGTGCGGTAGAAAAAGTCGGGGTCGGCGAAGTCGAGGTAGCAGTAGGTGGCAAGCGCGCAAATCATCGACGCTCCGACGAATATTGTGATGCCGAGCATCCATAGTGCTGAAAACGATGCGTCTAAGCCGTATTTGCGGTAGGCGGAACGCAGCAGCGAGAAGTGGATTGCCGGCACGCAGACGAGCATAGGCATGGCGATGATGCCGAGCAGCGAGTTGCGGTCGCTGAGAAACGACAGCACCGATACAACAGCCAGAAACAGACCCATATACACACCGTTATGGGCGCCTTCTCGATATATGTCCTGAGATGTCAGCATTGATAAATCAAGTAAAGAGTTGTAAAAAAAACGTTGGTTGCCTGTAGTAAATCAAGGTTGTTGCAGGCCGTTCCCATTGTTTAGACTGCAAATTTGCAAATTTTTTCCTATGTCGCAAATTTTTTGGAGCATAAAACTGCGATGCGGCATTAAAAAACATTGTTGGCGGGGTAGTTTTGTGCAATAGATGTTGTACCTTTGCAATGTCGTTCGCGCGACGCAATTAACATCTTGAAATCAGAAAAACTCAACAGATATGAATGTTGTCGACAGATTTTTAAATTATGTCAAGTTCGACACTCAGAGTGACGAACTTACCAATCTTACACCATCCACTCCGGGACAGATGATTTTTGCCCAGGCTCTTGAAAAGGAATTGCAGTCAATGGGGCTTGAAAACATATCGCTCGACGAGAATGGCTATTTGATGGCCACTCTTCCGGGCAACATTGACAAGAAAGTGCCTATTGTGGGATTCATCGCCCATCTCGACACGTCGCCCGACATGTCGGGACGCCACGTCAACCCGCGCATCGTGAAGGCTTACGAGGGCGGCGACATCGTGCTCGACAAAGACAGCAATGTGGTGCTTTCGCCTGCCGATTTCCCTGAGCTTTGCGAATACAAGGGTCAGGACCTTATCGTGACCGACGGCAAGACGCTGCTCGGAGCCGACGACAAGGCGGGTATCGCTGAGATTATCACTGCTGTGGAATATCTGCAGGCTCATCCGGAAATCAAGCACGGTGACATCCGCATCGCGTTCAATCCCGATGAGGAAATCGGCTTGGGCGCGCACAAGTTTGACGTGGAGCGTTTCGGCGCCGACTGGGCTTACACGATGGACGGCGGAGCGATAGGCGAGCTTGAGTTTGAGAATTTCAACGCAGCGTCGGCTAAGGTTACGTTCAAGGGACGCAACGTGCATCCAGGCTATGCCAAGCACAAAATGATAAACTCTATCCGCATCGCCAACCAATTCAGCATCATGTTGCCGCGGTGGGAAACTCCGGAACACACCGAGGACTATGAGGGATTCTATCACCTTATCGGCTTTGAGGGCACGGTGGAGGAGTCGAAGCTGACTTACATTATCCGCGACCACGACCGCGACCGCTTTGAGCGCCGCAAGAAGGAACTTGAGCATCTTGTGCGCAAGGTGAACCATGAGTATCCCGGTTGCGCATCGATAGAAATCAAGGACCAATACTACAATATGCGTGAGAAAATCGAGCCGGTGATGTATATTGTCGACATCGCAAAGCAGGCTATGGAAAATGCCGATGTGGCTCCGAAGGTGCAGCCTATCCGTGGCGGCACAGACGGCGCGCAGCTGTCGTTCAAGGGTCTGCCTTGTCCCAACATCTTTGCCGGTGGACTGAACTTCCACGGCCGCTATGAGTTTGTGCCGATTCCTTCAATGGAGAAAGCAACCGATGTGGTTGTGGAAATCTGCAAACTCGTGGCTCAACGATAAAGAAAAACGCTGTATGCCGCAGAAAACTCTCGTAGTGATTACTGGACCCACGGGGGTGGGAAAAACGGCGGTTGCCATACGTCTGGCGCGTGACCTCGGCACGGAAATCGTGTCGGCGGACTCGCGCCAGATTTTTCGTGACATTCCCATCGGGACTGCCGCTCCCACAGCCGACGAGCTTGCCGCTGTGCGCCATCACTTTGTCGGAATCCTTGGTTTGGACGAATACTACAGCGCCGCGCAGTTTGAGGAGGACGCGCTGGCGGTGATCGACCGACTGTTCCAGACCCACGACTATGTGGTGATGTGCGGAGGCTCGATGATGTATGTCGACGCGGTGTGTAAGGGCATCGACCAGCTGCCCACGATAAGCGACGACGTGCGCCGCGACGTTGCGCGCCGGCTTGCCGAGGATGGTGCCGACGCTATGCGTGAGGAGTTGCGCAGGCTCGACCCCGTATACTATGAGCAGGTTGACTTGAACAATGTGAAGCGCGTGGCGCATGCGGTGGAAATCTGTCTGCAGTCGGGAAAGCCTTACTCGTCTCTGCGCACGGGCACTGTGAAGCAGCGGCCGTTCAGAATTGTAAAGATTGGTTTGAACCTGCCGCGGCAAGAGCTTTTCGACCGCATCAACTGCCGCGTTGAGAAGATGGTGGAGGAGGGGCTTGTCGAGGAGGCTCGCCGCGTCTATCCGCTGCGCCACCTCAATTCGCTCAACACCGTAGGCTACAAGGAGATGTTTGCCTATTTCGACGGAACGATGGACTTTCCGACAGCCGTGGCTCGGTTGCAGAAAAACACGCGCGTCTACGCCAAGAAGCAACTTACGTGGTATGCTAAGGACGCCGGCATGCATTGGTTTGCCCCGACCGACTACGACGCTGTCCGCAGTCTTGTTTCCAATCCGTCGCTCTGAATTTTCGGGCATCGCCTGGAAAAAAGTTGCAGAAATGCGGCGTAAATGCTGGAAAAAGTTGCAAATTCGCATATCAAACAGTGGAAAAAAGTTGCAAGATATGCTTAAAATCGGTTGTTGGAAAGGCGTTAGTAGCCAATTTCTAATGACCGATTTTGGCTAAATTAACCCCGCTGCGCCATCCGATTGATTCGAAAGCGCGGCGGTTGCCGCATAAGCCTTTACTTTCCGATGCAGTGGTAGATGAAGCCTTCCTCTGAGAGTTCGGCTTCGTCGTAGATGTTGCGTCCGTCAACGATGACGTTGCCGCGCATCGTACGGCTCACCACGCCCCATGAAGGCAGGCGGAACTGTTTCCACTCGGTGAGAAGGGCAAGGGCGTCGGCATCGACCACGGCGTCATACATGTCGCGCGCGTATGCCACACGGTTGCCGATGCGCCGGCGGCATTCGTCCATTGCCACAGGGTCGTAGACCACCACCTCTGCGCCTGCTTCAACCAGCTTGTCGATGACAACCAGTGCCGGAGCCTCGCGCATATCGTCGGTCTCAGGCTTGAACGCCAGTCCCCACAGGGCTATGCGCTTGCCGCGCAGGTCGCCGCCGAAGAAAGCCGAGAGCTTGTCGTAGACGATTGATTTCTGACGCTCGTTGACCGATTCCACTGCCTCGATTACGCGCATGCGGTAGCCATGCTCCGCGCCGGTGTGGATAAGGGCTTTCACGTCTTTGGGGAAGCACGATCCGCCGTAGCCGCAGCCAGGATAGAGGAACTTTGTGCCGATACGGGCATCGGCGCCGATGCCCTTGCGCACCATGTTGACATTGGCTCCGACAAGAGCGCACAGATTGGCGATGTCGTTCATGAACGAGATGCGCGTGGCAAGCATTGAGTTGGCTGCGTACTTGGTCATTTCCGCCGATGCGATGTCCATGAATATCACGCGGAAATTGTTGAGCAGGAACGGACGGTAGAGGCGTTCCATCACTTTGCGCGCACGCTCCGATTCTATGCCGATTACCACACGGTCGGGCGACATGAAGTCTTTTATCGCTGCGCCTTCCTTCAGAAATTCCGGATTTGACGCCACCTCAAACGGCACGTCGACACCGCGTCGCTTCAGCTCCTCGCGGATGGCGGCTTTGATTTTGTGGGAAGTGCCGACAGGCACGGTGCTCTTCGTGACGAGCAGAGCGTATTTGTTGATGTTGCGGCCGAATGTGCGCGCTACCTCAAGCACGTAGCGAAGGTCGGCGCTGCCATCCTCGTCGGGAGGGGTGCCGACGGCGCTGAACACCACTTCCACCGTGTCGATCACGTCTTCAAGACGGGTGGTGAAATGCAGGCGTCCTGCCTCCACGTTGCGCTTGACCAAGTCATCGAGCCCCGGCTCGTAGATGGGGATGTCACCGTTTCTAAGGTTTGCAATCTTTTTCTCGTCGATGTCGACACAGGTCACGTCGACGCCGACTTCGGCGAAGCATGCGCCCGAAACAAGACCTACATATCCGGAACCAACAATCGCTATATTCATTTTATATCTTTTTTTACAGTTTTACCAATCAAAAGGAATGCCAACACTCTGTTTTTCCCTATCGCCCAATTGGCTCCAAGCGCTGCAAGAATGATGAAGAAAGCGAAAAACGCCGACACCATCACCGACGGCATAAACGTGAGCCCAAGCATGCGCATAGGCTCCTGAAGCGGTGTGAGAGGGAAGAGGAAAAAGTAGTGGAGCAGGTAGATGCCGAGACTCTCGTTGCCGAGAAGAGTCAGCCAGCGTCCGGCGCGCGTCGAGGCAAACGTCTCAACGTCGCTGCGGTAGACCATCCCGAACACCACGGTCATCAGCGAGGCGTGGAGCACGGGTTGCGCCACAAACTGGCACCATGCCGGTAGGGCAGGAAACTCCCACGTGTATACGGAATAATACCACGTGCCGAACGCCGCCACGGCAGCCGCTGTGGCAACCCACGGCTGTGTAGCCATGCGGCGGAACGCGTCGGAATATTTGCGGGCGAACACTCCCATCATAAACACCGGGAAAAACTGTGTGAGCAGTCCGATGCCTACGGGGTCGAAGTTTGCGGCGGGGTCGGAAATAAGGGGCGACACAAGAATCAGCGCCAGATATGCGGCGGCAGGTATGGCAACCTGCATCCACAAGCGTCGCGCGGCAGCCATCAGACGGCTTATGCCGGCATAGACAAGCACCACCTCAAACAGTGTCAGCGTAAACCAATAGCCGTCTTTCCAATACGTGGTGAGAAGTTGAGGCCACGACTGCGACAAGGGCGATTGCAGACGGCTGTGCGGAAAATACCACATCCACAGCGCACTTACTGCCAGAAACGGTATGATAAGCTGCCAGAAGCGTTTGCGCAGATTGGGCATGGCGAAATCACCGTTGCCGGTAAGCTTATAGGTGAAATAGCCGCTGATAAAGAAAAATATAGGCATGTGTATTTCTCCAACAAGCTTGAAAAGCACCGCACTGTCGATGTCGCGTATGCACATCGTCAGCACGTGCCCCATCACCACCAGATATATGGCGATGCCCTTCAGCACATCGAACGCAGCCACCCGTTTTTTAGTTGTTGTCATCGTTTTTGGTTTACTCGGGGCAAAGTTACTCTTAAACTGCCATTTTTCAAAGAAACAGCAGTGGAATAGGCGCAAATAAACGCTCAGAAAAAATAGTTATATGTGATTATCGGATCTCATCCTTTCTTGAATTCAAAGCGGATGTATCCTATCGTTTGCTTGTTAAGCAAGCCGTTTATGTTTGTTGCGAGTGCCATAATTTACGCTTATTGTATTTTAAACGAGCCTTCCGTTTTTTTAATTCCTTCCATTCACAGCTAGCATTCTCCTGCGGATATTTGCGTAGGAGATATTGTTGTAATTCTTGTTCAAGCATAATGGTTATTCGACTACCAATTAGCTAGTCGGTAGAAAGGATTAGATTTCTGCTTACTGTTTTGTGCCATCATTACCTCTGCAGCACAAAGCATAATAATAGCAATAATGTTTCTTTTGTTGATTCTAAAATATATGTTCATATAATGTTCTTTTTTATTCTACAAATAAAGACTGTTTTAAGAAGTACGCTTTGGGCGAACCTTCAATATCAAAGACTCTTACAATGTAATGTAAGGATTCTTGATTTTGAAGATTATCTATCCATTCCCATTCTTTTGTCTCAAAGATAAGAGGGAAATCCTTACTACATTTTATATTTCCCACAGTTGTCTTAACTTCAATAAATATGCTCTTACCATTATATGAAACAACGAAATCAAAATCGTGAGAGGTTGTATTCAAGCGATATTCTTTACCATTGAAACTCACAATTCTAGCATTCGCATCGTTTGGCGCATAATTTGACCATGTGACATTAACACAACCAAAGCGACTACAAAGCATTTCGTAAACGTAGCATTCTCCTTTATCTCCGATGTCTCTCTTGCGATCATCAGAAATATTTTGTTGGAATAGTTTTAAATTAAAATCTCCTTGCTCTCTTCGTAAGATGTTTAGTATTGACTTAAAATCCGTGTCAGGAAATTCCTCAATAATCTTAACTAGTTCGCTCCTCTGTAATATTTTCTTTACAAAGTCTTTATTCTCAATCAATATCTCTATTTCATCCGAAGAATAGTTGTCATTCATTTGTGAGAAACGAGCTTTTGTTTCAGCATCGTAAATATAGTCATATGACAAATTCTTCCTTTTCATGTATGTTTCTGGAAAAAGTTTTGATAAATTATCGTCATCCCTATTACGGTAACTAAAAGAAGACATGGAGATCGATTCATTTGACTCGAAAAAGGATAGAAGCGTCTGTATTGAACGTTTGAGTAGGAACCTCCATTCTGTAGAGTTATGTTCACTACAGAAGAACACTAATCTATCAACAAGGTCGAATAACTTTTCGTCAGTGTTATTTTGAAATTCTTTAGCGAAAACATATTGGGGATGAACAATGGTGCTTGTCATATTGTCATCACCATCCTTTTTATCATGGAAGTGTGACCATAGTTCACTATCAACTAGTTTAATTAGACTATCACTATGTTTATAATGATCAAGTATAGTTCCATCATAGATTACCTTATTTGAAGGATGAAGATTACCGTACCAATCTGGGATCAATAATAGATCTTCTTTCACCGACACTTTGCCATTCTTAATTACCTGCGCTAATCGGTTAAGCCAGGACATGCCTAAGTTTTTGTACTCACTCTCCTGCTCGTTAGTGAGTTCCTTATTAGTATTTTTTTTGAGAACTTTGCCAATTGTGAAAATGTTATTGCATTCAGAGGCTTTCTCTGCTAGCAAACATATCATGTAGTCCTTTGCACCCTTCCATATACTAAGTTCTGAAGTCTTAATAATATTAATGGTGGTATCTTCAATATTATTGTATTCGTCGTAAAGGTTGCGAATCTCTTTATATTGTTCGCCACATTCTGGGACTAAATGAAGCAAGAATTTTGATACCGATTCCTTTTTGTCATTATCTTCACCATCAAAGTACTCATTGTACTTACTTGCCAACGTTGTAATTTGATATTCTGTAATCTTAGCTTTTTCATTTAATACAAATCCATCATACAGAAGGACTTCTTTGATGTCAAAGCCTGTATCTTTTAGACAGTCATCCAATAACTTGTCGGGAATCAAACCTTGCTTGTATAACAAATTGATCGGTTTAAAGTTGCCATATCTGTTGGGAATTATGCTCAAAACATCGTCAGAAGATCCATTTTCAGTTATGTCGTCAAGATGCAGATAACCCTTATCAAACATGAAACTTACTATATCTGAAAGCCACTCCGAAGTGCAATACTTAGATGCAATTTGTTCTTCCGTATCTTCAGCACTTATAACATCTAAATGCTTGCGGTTTGCCAATTTAGTAGAAACACGGCTCATTAGCCACTTGTCTGAATCTTCCCAAGTTTCGGCTTTTAGCTCCAAAGTTTCAGATTCAACTTCTTCTGCCTCGGATTTAAATACAGTTTTCAAAATTGACAGAATCTTTGAACGCTTTTCATAGAACTCTTGGGGTCTTCCGTCTTCTGTAGATGGAAGAGCCATCAACAATGGTAATAACTTTGTCAGTTTAGAGTCATCGCTTGAATAATTGTCATCACGAATCTCTTTTGATCGGTTTTTAATTGCGACAACAACATTATCCTTCGTTTCCTTTGTCAAGGTTATGTGTTGCACTCCTTCCATAAGCAGATTCTTATCCCAATCTATTTCCATTTTCTTCATGAAATCGAAGATGTTGGTTGGGATGTCGCTTGCATCTTTCAAATCACAACCTTGTTCTGTTGAACAGAAATTACCAAGACGATTAGGTACAATCTTATTGCCCGCAAGTTTTGTTATTTTTGATACTGCAATCCATTCATAGAACTTATTTAACCATTGAAGCTTTCGTAACACCTCAAACTCTTTCAGTTGCTCAGCATCAAAATCGGTATCTATATCAGAATCATTTTCAATGATAAGAGTCAGATTATCAAGGCAAGTGGCATCTTCAATGTACTTGGCAACTTTGTCATATTTAACAGTGGGTATTGCTGGATTCTCACTTTCTGGCTTCTTCTCGTCAAATTCTGTTTCAAAAGTGAATCGTCCCCACTTTAATGCTACCCAGTTCTCGTTTTCATCTTCAATAGCGAGATTATTTCCATATATGGTCTTGCAAATTTCATAGAAATCATGCAGGTCACAGTCTTTCGAGCATTCTACAAATTTTACATCAGAGTTTATGCTCCTATAGCCTTCACTTGTCTTAACCAGATTCTTCTGTACAAGCATATTTCTTAATGGTAGAATGAATCTTGAGGCTAAGCAATTCTTAGTCTCAACACCCCAGGCTCCATTAAGAATATTGCCCAGACCATTAATGAGATTGTATCTCTTATTATATCCGTTATCGATAAGATAATCTACTACGGATTCGTATAATGAAAGCGATCTTTCAAATATTGACCAGTTGATACCACTTTGCAGATAGAATTGCTCTTCCACATCAGTTTCTTCATTAGTTCTGATTTCAAATCTTTTCTTTTTCAGATACAATGAGGTCCTTTCTGTTGCAGGTTCAAAATCATTACTATTGATATAGAATGGCAATGACATGCTCTCAAAGCCAATAAGTGGGAGAGAACAATAAACGGAAGGAGATGTTGAAGGAATCGGTAATATATTGTTATCGTTGTCAACTTCCACTGCAACATGAAGTCTCAGATTTCTGTCTTTTGCTTTCCAATGGCTGGAGATTTCTTTCGATGGCTCTTCAATTTCCATAGAGATGAACCTACGGGTAATAGGCTCGTTTCTATCGCTACTTTCTTCTATGAATACTGTCTCTTTTACTACATCCTTTCTTTCATCATTATTCTTTCGAATAATCTTGAAAGAGACATTGTTTTCTTCATTAATTACAGTTATAGAACGAACTGTTGGACAGAACAGCATAGTTTGTGCTGCATTGGCACGAACGTTCTCAAGACCCATTCTTGCAGCCTTTTCACTAGAATCTTTGTTCAGATGATATGTAAATCTAGTAGGAAGTATTTCATCGGCAGTAATAGGTCTTTTATCCATATTCTCGTCAATCTCCCTTTCAGTTCTATCTACACCAGCTTTATAAGCTTCGTCATCTGGTCCTTCTCTATGTAATGTAAAATCAACAGATACATTTCTCATAACTTCCGGGTCATCGTGGAATAATGAACCAGACACATCTACAGTTAAAGACAACGCATGTGTAGTCATGAAACCAGTACCGAAACGTCCCGTACTTTGTTTGTCACGAGTCAAACCGTCTTCGGTTGTCTGCTCATTTCGTTTCTCTGCACTAAACTTCCAGATAAGACCTGTTATAGCCTTATTCGTGAACTGATCTCCATTATGTTGAAAATAAAGTTTTTTATTTCCTTCGTTATCGGTATAGTATTTAATTCTTACATCAACATAACGATCTTATGGATTTTTTCTTTTTACTACTGTATCTTTTGCATTTTGCAAAAGTTCCCATGGCCAACGCTGGCAGTCAATATCGCTAGGATCTGTCAACTGTGGCAATCTATCGTGGAGATTATTCACATACTGCTCGTACTTGACATCGTCGAGACTTTTTCCTAAAGATTGTGATCTCTTCATTATATTATAGTTTTATCGTTTTAATTTTATTTTCATTACTCTGGCAATTCAAATCCATGATACAGATCGGGACTTCATGAAGAAGTCCATCACTTCGTGTGAATTAGGAGTTAGAATATTTTTGCTATAGTGTATTTATTCATATATGAGTCCACTTGAAAAAGTCAAGAATCGAGTTCCATTTCAAAACATGCTTACATTTTGTCATACTACATTATCAATAAACATGTTTATAAAGATAGAATATACGATATAATAACAGACATAAGGCTATTGATTTACAAAATGAAAGTTATTTTTTGAAGACTCTCTTTTTCAAGTGGACTCATATATCAATTACTTTCCTCATCGCCTCTTTCGGGATATATGCCGACGCAACCAAACAACCGCCGAACAATTCTACTATAACTCGCTGTTGTCCTGCAATGCGTGCGGCCCTTCCTTGTATGCCTTCGAAATCGCCTTCTGTTACGATGACATGGTCTCCCAATTTGTATTGGATATTCTCAGATGTGACAGGAATGACATGAGGGTTCTTTATGGATGTCAACTTGATGAAGTTATCCATGGCTTCGTCGCGGATGATGAGGGGAGGATTACGGTCTGGATTGTCTTGACGTTGGTGAGTGTGGTCGAAGTAATAACTTAGTATATTTCTGCTTTCATTAGTACTTACTTTGATTTCATAGAGCAATGTTTCAACTTGTTCTGCTGTAGCGTGAACAAATAGGAATGACGGGAGAAGAGGCTCTGTGATGATTCGCTTTTTACCTTGTTCCCTTACCTCTTTATATCGCATAGGAACATAGCATTCCAAGCCTTTAGCTTCTACAAATTCTTTAGCTTTGAGAACGCGACCATATGAAACTCGCAGAACAAACCATTGTTTGTTTTCGTATGGTACATTCTCTACCGACACCCCATCTTTATTCTTTAAGATGGAGGGCGTACAAGAGGTAAATCTTGCACTTGGACACGATAAGCCTGTGTCGGTAGGCTGCCCATTATACAATGAAGCACTGGCCTTAGGAGGCATATTGGTAGTATCTTCCAATGTTGCTTAGGGTAGATTAATACCGATATTTTTTTCTTGATAGGATTGTTATAATTCGACCATAAAGGTAGGTAAATAAACTAAGATTAAGGAAAAAAACGAGTGGAAAATTGGTGTTGAGGAGAAGTTTTTAACGTTTGCGGGGGTGCTTGTTTTTTGTCGGTGGATTTGGAGGCGAAAAGTTGTCGGGCGGGCGGCTTTGACCGGCGAAAATGACGATATGCTTCGACAGAGGGCGGCTATAATCAAAAAAACTTTCAAAAAACGGCAATCGATTTTTTTGTTACGATGGGAAATGCTAATTTTGCAGACTGTACGTACAAGAAAGAATTTATGGATATATCTGTTATAGTTCCGCTGTATAATGAGGCGGAATCGCTGCCTGAACTGGAGGCTTGGATTGAACGCGTGATGAAAGCCAACGGGTTCTCGTATGAGATTATTTTTGTCAACGATGGCTCGACCGACGCTTCGTGGAAGGTTATCAACGACTTGAAGGCCAAGAGTGCGGCTGTGAAGGGTGTTTGTTTCCGCCGCAACTATGGCAAGTCGCCGGCGCTTAACGTGGGATTCGAGCGTGCCGAGGGCGATGTGGTGATTACTATGGACGCCGACCTTCAGGACAGCCCTGACGAGATTCCTGAGCTTTATCGGATGATTATGGAGGATGGCTACGACCTTGTGTCGGGATGGAAGCAGAAGCGCTACGACCCGCTGTCGAAGACGATTCCTACAAAGCTTTTCAATGCCACGGCGCGCAAGGTGAGCGGCATCAAGAATCTGCACGATTTCAACTGTGGTCTGAAGGCTTATCGCAAGGATGTGGTTAAAAACATCGAGGTTTATGGCGAGATGCACCGCTATATCCCTTATCTTGCCAAAAATGCGGGTTTTGCACGTATCGGCGAGAAGGTTGTGCACCATCAGGCCCGCAAATATGGCACTACGAAGTTTGGCTTGAACCGTTTTGTCAACGGTTATCTCGACTTGCTGAGTCTGTGGTTTATCTCGAAGTTTGGCGGCAAGCCGATGCATATTTTCGGTTTCCTCGGCTCAATAATGTTTCTAATCGGCTTTATCTCAGCGATAGTGGTTGGCGCGATGAAGCTGTGTGCGATGTATAGCGGTATGCCTTACCGTCTGGTTACCGACTCTCCGTATTTCTATATCGCTCTGACGATGATGCTGCTGGGTTCGCAGTTCTTCCTTGCCGGATTTATCGGCGAGCTGATTGCCCGGAATGCCGAGGGACGCAACAATTATCAAATTCGTGAGGAGATTTAACGGGAGTATGACGGCTTTGCGCAACATATTGCTGGCGTTGTCGATCGGTGTGATTGTGTGGATGGCGTCGTGCAGCAACAACGGCTGTGAGGAGAATTCTTCAAGCCTTCCGTTGGCAGGGTTTTATTCATCGCAGACGAAGCGTTCGATTGCGGTTGACTCGCTGACGGTCTATGGCATTGGGTCTCCTGGCGATTCGGCGATTATCCGCAACCAGTCGTCGACCAAGCAGGTCTATCTGCCGTTTGATGTCGACGCTGATTGCTCACGCTTTGTGATTCAGTATAACCAGCAGGATTTGGAGGGCATAACCGACACGGTGACGGTCTGCTACGACCGTGTGCCGTTTTTCTACTCCAAGGACTGCGGTGCGTTTTATGTGTTTGACGTCACGGACTACAGCGTGTCGCACAATCTGATTGATTCCATCCAAGTGCCGCAGCGGCGTATAGACAACACCAACACTGAAAATATCAAGATATTCTTCCGGACAGGGGAGGCCGGCGCACAATGAGGCGGCTGGCTGTGATTGCGGTGCTGCTGCTGACGCTTGTTGTGGCAGTGGCTCAACGCAAGGTGACTCCGGTGGCGTCGACCGACGAGCTGAAGCCTGTGACGAAGGAGGAGCTGAAGGAGATACGGCGCCAGGAGAAGCTGAAATTCCTGCGCACCGACTCGTTGACGCTCGACTCGTTGCGCCGCGATTCAATCGAGCGTGCGTCGAAACGCGTATATCGCCCGACGCTGATGGGAGTCACGCTTGGTGTCAACTTTTGGGGGCCTCTGATGCGTGCGCTCGGTCAGGACTATGGCGATGGCGACGTGTGGGCGGCAGTGAATATCAGAAACCGCTATATCCCGGTGGCGGAAGTGGGTTTCGGACAAGCCGACTGCTCTCCTGAGGACGGTAATTTTACATATAAGAGTAAACTTGCTTTGTATGGCAAAATCGGAATGAACTACAATTTCCTTTATGCTAAAGACCCTAAATATCAGCTGTATGCCGGTGTGCGCTTTGCTGCGTCAAAGTTTAACTATGACGTTACCGGCATCACTGTCGACAATGGCTATTGGGGCAAGGACCCGTCGACGTTTGACTTGCGCGGGCAAAGCAGCTCTGCGTTCTGGGGCGAGGCAGTGGTAGGCATTCAGGTTGAACTGTTTAGAAATTTCTCAATGGGATGGTCGGTGCGCTACAATTTCCCGTTTTCCGTCAAGGATTCGCCCAATTCGCGGCCGTACTATATCCCGGGCTACGGCGTGCGCGACAATCATTTGAACGTAAGTTTGTCGGTGGCATACACGTTGCCGCTCCATCGCGACAAGCCAAAGAAAGAGGTGTCGCAGCCGAAACCTGACGCAGTGGTCGATGATGTGGTGGTGCCTGAACGCAAGGAATAATAGCGTTTGGAGAAATTCTTGATCTTCCGGAAATTTCTAATGTGAGATAATATAGGCTGCGGCTCGGTTTGCTCGGTTTTTCGCTCGCCTTGCACTATCTTTTGATAATATAGGCTGCGGCTTGGAAAAAGAAAATGAACAAGTTCCTTTCTTTTTTGATAAAACCGGCTGCACCTCGGAAAAATTGAAGTAAACTTCATTTTTCGCTCGGTTTGCTCGGTTTTTCGCTCGCCTTGCACTATCTTTGCACACAAAATAGGGTGGATGTGGAATCTATCTTGTCTTAATAGCATAACTATTTATTGCCTTATGAAAAAATTGGAAAGTATCTTAGCAGAGAAATTGCTGAAAATCAGCGCAATCAAACTACAACCAGATAATCCGTTTACTTGGTCGTCGGGATGGAACTCGCCGATTTACACCGATAACCGCAAGACCTTGTCATATCCAGAAACCCGCAGTTTCTTGAAAGTGGAAATGAGCCGATTGATTATCGAGAATTTTCCTGATGCAGAAGTTGTGGCAGGTGTTGCAACCGGTGCCATCGCTCTCGGTGCTCTCGTGGCCGATACTCTTGGCAAGCCTTACATTTATGTGCGCTCGTCACCAAAAGACCATGGCTTGGAGAACCTTATCGAAGGCAACCTTAAGCCTGGACAGAAGGTGGTGGTTATCGAGGATCTTGTTTCAACAGGCGGCAGCAGCTTGAAAGCCGTAGAGGCAGTGCGCAACGCTGGCGCGGAGGTTGTCGGCATGCTTGCCATCTTTACATATCAATTCCCGTTGGCAGAAGAGAATTTCAAGAAAGCCGGTGTCAAACTGCTTACTCTCGGCAACTATACTGCGATGCTCGACGCAGCATTGAAAATCAACTATATCAAGGAGGCAGATCTCGAGACATTGAAATTGTGGCGACAGGATCCTGAAAACTGGACGCCTACAGCAACTATCGACGAATAAAACAATCCTATGGCTACATTCAAGAGTTCTGAAAGAATCGTGTCGGCGGGTCGTGACTTGATTTATTCACGTCTCAACAACCCTGAGAGTTTCAAGGGGATTGCAGACAATGTACCCGACGATTTGAAGCAGCAGGTGGGCAACATCCGCATCGACGGCGATGTGATAACATTGGAGGCAAAACCGGTGGGCGATGTTTCATTCAGAATCGCCAATGGTGTTGTGAACGAGAAGGTGCATCTGGAAACGGTAAGTTCGCCTTTCCCTCTTTCCATTGATGTGTGTTTGGCCGACGGCGGCGCTCCTGAAACCACCAATGCGCATGTGGAGGTGAAAATTGATTTGAATCCTATCCTTAAGACGATGCTTTCAAAGCCTATGCAGGATGCGGCAGAGAAGTTTGCCGATTTGATAGCGGTTATGCCGTATAATTAGATAATTGCAAAAGAAAAAATAAAAAGGTCGCGTCTCTTGTGTGGGACGCGACCTTTTTTTGTGGGGTATGCTGTAGGGCATCAGTCAAGTTTGGAAAGTTTGGGATGAGAGCCGCGGTAGGCGGGCATGCACATCCCGATTTTTGCACCGACAAATGTAGGGTCGGCCAAAACGTAGCGGTGGCCTTCAAACGAGTAGCAGGTGCCGTTGCCTTGATATTCAGGCAGGCGCACGGCGCACGCCACATGCCCGGGATACTCGACGAGCAGGCAGTCGAGCCCCGTCACTTGCCTTATGAGCATGCAGAACAGCAACGCGCGGTCTTCGCAGTCGTTGATGCCGTAGATTGCTGACTCTTCGGGGAAGAGGGGCTTCTCAAATCCGAACTGCTCTTGGTCGGTGGCATATTTGAAAGCGTGCTGCACGAGGTTCAGCAGGGTGCCTACAGCCGCTTCCGGAGTCATCCCGGCTGTTGTCAGGCGCAATTGCGATGTCAGCTCCTTGCGGAACGACGGCTGCAGCGATGAGCGGGAATATTCAATCAGAGGAATCTGTGGATAGTCGTAAAGAAGTTTTGCAAGGTTTGCGTTGACATTGCACGCCACAGACGTCTTTTTGTCGGTTAGTTTTACAGAAACCATCGACTCCGTTACCCTTGGGGCTTGTCGGAACACGGGGTCTATTAGACCTCCCGCGTTGCGCTCGCCCGGCAGACGGTAGGTGCGCACGCTTCCGCAGGCTGTGGTGCGTCCCGACTTTGCGTCGAAAACCAATGTGAACCGCTTTCCGTCGACATCAATGTAACTGCTGCTGTAGATGGTGGTGGAATATGGCACAAGCAAGGCCAGACACCCGTCGTTTTGAGCCACGCGCACATCGTAGCCTGTGTGGCATAGCAGATATTGGCGCATGGCGGTGCGCGTGTCGGCAGATGCCGTCGACAGTTGGTTTGCCACGTAGGTTTCCACAAGTTTCAGCATCATCCAATCGTTGAAGCGATGGCGTTCGGCAATTTCTTTCAGGGCATTGCCAGTCTTGGAGCCAAGACCCTGACTGTCGAGAGTCTGCCAGAAATCGGCGACGCCATTGTTGTCGGAAGAGCGGAGCGCAGCCTCTTTCAGTGCCGGCAACATAAGCCGTGTGCCGTAGAAATCAAGCGTAATGTTGTTGTGTACGGCAGGCGCAGGGCCGGGAGCGGGCGGAGTGGCTGCCGGTGTCGGATGATTTGCCGGCGGTTCCGGTGTCGTTGGCTGTGGAGACGGCGAGTCGACAGTAGGGGCAGTGCGTGGCTTCGGCTTGCTGTCGCGGCTTTCGCTGCGGAACACGTTGAAATCCTCCCATGCGGTTCGCAGGAAATCAGTGTATCCAGTCAGCACCTCCTGCCTGAACGACTGGAATCCGTCCATCAGACCGCTGCGGAATGATTCAAAATCGTCATTATCCTGAGCGTGGCAATGGAATGCCGCCCCCATGACAATGACGAATATGAGCAAACGTTTCATCTACAGAGAATTAGTTCTGAGGGGCAGAAGGAGAGATGCCTTCCTGAATGAATTGCGACACGCGGTCGGCATAGCGTTGTGCAGCCTCCGACTCCTTCAGCGCGTTTTCGTAGGCGCGAACACGGGCGCGTGTGGCAGCGTCCTCGCTGATGATGAAGAAAACCTGCATGTCGTATGTGTTGCATTTCTTGCTTTTTGTGTGCGGGCGCACAATGGTGAAACTCTCTTGGAGCTCAGCGCCGATTTCTTTCTGCACCTGAGCCTCGTAGGCGGCATAGAAATGCTCGAATTCAGCGTTGATGTCGGCAGAGTTTGCCGCGATGTCCTCCACGATGCGGGCCTTCACTTGAGCGCCGGCTCTCTGGGCGTAAGCCACTTGGGCGTTGGTCACAGCCTGACGGCGTCCGACGTTGTTTGATTTGAAATTGTCGGCAGTACCGATTATTTCCTCAGCCACTTCGCCGTCGTTGTACAGTTTTGTGTAGTGTTCAAGCAATGCAACCTCAAGAGTTTTTGAAGAACCGTAGATTTTCCATCTGTCCTTCTCCAATTCTTTTTTCTTTTTCTTATAGTTCTTTTTCAGTTGCTTTACAAGTTCTTTGTTCAGTTCCTTTTGCAGACTGCTCTCTGCGTTTGTAGTTAAAGCCGGTGCCGCAAGAATCAGCACGAGGCACAATGCGATGAGTTTTTTCATAATGCATTTATTTATTGGTTAGTAAAAAAATCGTTGTTTTAAAAATATCCGGCATCAATCAGCTTGAATTTCGGGTCGGGTTTAGGCTGCCATGTGCGCACCTTTATGATAGGATTCTCGGGGTCGTTTATGTCCACATAGAGAAACAGGTAGCCAGTGTCGCCGTAGTTTGACGAGTAATAGTCCTGTTTTATCTGGATTGCGTACGACTCCATGCCCTTGCCGAGTTTCTTGACCGAGTTGTCGGAGAAGCGAATGTTGATAAACTCCTTGCTTGCAAAACTGCGCGCCATGCGTGCTATATACTCGTTCTTGCCCTCCCGCGTGTAGCGCACATACTGATTTTGGGCATAATGCGAGTCGCTGTCGGCGAATCGGTTTCCTCCAGGGGTGATTACGCACCCGGAAATAATCACGGCATTGTCGTCGAACACGTTTCGCAGATAGTCGATTCTTTTCAGTGCGAATGCAGTTTTATAGTTCTCAAGGAAGTTCATCAAAGCCTTTCGTGTGGCTTCATTCCATTCGTCGTTGTTGAGGATGTCGTGTTCAGCCTTTTCGCCAAGACCGAAAGCAATGTAGTCGATGCGTTTTTTCGAGTCGAACGTAAACACCACGTCCTCGACAAACGATTTGCGCAAGCCGTTGCGGAACGAAAACGACATTTTCGCATTGCGGCACACCACGCGGTCTCCGTTCTGATAGAACGTCAGTCCTGAGGTGTCGAGCACTCGGGCACGTCCGTAGTTAATCAGGCTGCGGAACATTTCGGCGCCCTGCGGCGTGAAATATTTTTCAGCAGCCGCATAGTCCTTGGTTGTTATTGCGGCAAGCACCTTGCCGATTGTTTTGCGGTATTCTGTGTCGTTTGATAAATACTCAATGGCGTTGGTCACAGGAGCGGTCTCAATAGCCGCCTCTGCCTCACGGGTAGCAGCGACTGAAGGGGTGTCGCCGCTGACATTGATGTATGATTTGCGGAACGCCTGACCTCTTACGGTCGACATCACCGCATCGATTTCGCTGTCGATGTGAGCCTCCCCACGATATTCATATTCGCTTTTCAGTCTAAGATTGTCGGTTATTGCGCCAGGGTTTAGCTCAATTACGCCGCGTCCGTCTTTGGCGCTGTAGATATTGCTCCAGTTCTGTCCGTCGAAATATGTGTAGTCGTAGCTTGCCACAGGCTTGTCTTTGTATGTCACCGCTACCTCAAGCACGTTGTCCGACGTCTTGCGCATCGGTCTCACCTTTATGCCGTCAAAGATGTCGTTCATCTGAGCCGGAATCCAAGTTGACAGCAGATGGTTGTTCGAGTCCCTGACCTCATTCGGATGCTGCAGCGTTTTCAGCATGGCATACGCCCAATAGTAATAGCGCAGCGCATCGTCGATTTTTGCATTTTTTTCAGCAGTCTCCGCAAGTCCGAGCATCTCGTCGATGCGTAGTCGGCGCGCCTCGAAGATGCGTGAAATTTCTGATTTCAGGATGTAGCGTCCCACATGTGCGTCAGGCTCGTATTCAATCACGATTTTCTCAGTGTTGGTGAGCGTGGCTTGTGAGTAGGTCTGCACCTTCGACCGGGCATAAGTCTCGCCGTCCACCTGCCCGTTGTGGCTCAGCTCATCTTCCGTCAGCGTGAACGAGCTTTGCACCTGCACGGAAATCTTGCTTATAAGGTCGGCAAGCGCGTTCTTGTCGGCCTCGGCATCGCTTGATCCCCAGCCCTCGCCGTAGATGTATTGCCGGCTGCTCTTGATTTCTTCCCAACTTTGCGCTCCGCAGGGGAAGAATATGATTGCGGCTATTATGAATGTCAGCAAACGTTTCATTGTTGTCAATATCTTAGATAAGTGTAGATGGAATTGAATCTTGTATCACCGATATAGAAATCAATCTGTCCGGAAGTTGAAGTCGTTGTCGATGCCTTTTTCGTTGAGATAGTCAAGATTGTTTCTCCAGGCAAGCCCTCCGTCTGCGAAAGCACAATCCACGGCTGTGTGGACTTGGCAGTCCAATTGGCAGATGAAGTGATTGTCACCTTCTCGATGTCGGTGCTCGAGTAGAAGATGAAACTGCTAAAGTATTCCTTACCGTTGATTTTTAGATAGTGCGCATCCTGTTTTGCCGAAAGTGTCTCGTACTGGTTTGAATTGCCGCGGTAAAGTCGGAATGTCGCTGTGCGTGAACTTGTCGAGCTGTTTTCTTCGGCAGTCACAGTGATGGTGTATTCTTGCTCGGCATAGCCTTTTGTTGCCGAGAAGCGGAGCCATGTCGGGATGTTTGTGATTTCCCAGTCGGAGTGGAGGAACAGCCTGAACGTCTGCTGGCCTCCTGTCGCAGAGAAACTGAGGTCGGGGATGCCAGACTCCGGCACGCCGAATTGTGTCACACCGATATATTGAGTGTTGAATTTCGTTGACACATAAAGTTGCACGCCTCTTTCCGACACGCTTTTTGTGTTTGACTCCGCACTGATGTTTACCGTCACTTTCTCTCCGGCTTTTCCGCCTGTCGGCGACACAGTCAGCCAGAAAGGGATGTTGGTGATTGTCCAGTCGTCGTTGAGAGCGACAGTCATGGTTTGGGGTGTGCCCGCCGCGTCGATTTTGATGTCGGTCGGCGAGATTGTCTCTGTGATGTGCGGTTTGTCGGGATTGTCGGGAAGCCATCCGTCGTAGTCGTCTTTGCAGGCGGTAAAGACAGAAGCGACGGCAACCGACAGGATTATGCTGATAAGTCTTTTCATTGTCGTTTTGCGATTAGAAGATTAAAGAAATTCCGACTTGAAGGTCAAAGCCTTTTAATGCCTTGTCGTATGTGTCATACACTTTTACAAGTTCCTTCATTCCGTCGGATTTAGCCACGGGAACGTAGTATTCCGGTGTTACGGTCAGACACAGTTTCTTATAAACAAGGGCAAACTGCACAGATCCGGTAAACGAACATGCCGATGGTGCTGTCTCGTCGTCGATTTTCGACCTGTCCTGAAGAGCCAGCACAGCGGCTCCTATTTGAGGCGTGATGCGCACCACATTGCCGCATCTGATTCCCCATCCTATTCTGCCGTTTATACGCCAGTTCTTGAAGTCGGAAGTGTGGGCAAGAGAATTTGTCGATGTGTACCAATCGACCTCCTTTGATTCATTGCCGGCGATGAAACTGACTTCCATGTTTAATTTTCCGGCAAAAAAGCCCATTGTCGCACCTGCGCCTTGAAAATTAAGACATTGATAAATGGCTCCCATATAGAAAGCGTAATTGTTGACATAGTTCTCATGGTAACGCTTCTTACGGAAAGAGAAATCCACGGAGCTTTCGTTGCCTTCCGCCACAGTGATAGTCGTTTCTTTTGACTTGCCCTCATAGTATGCGGAAATGGAATGCTCACCGTAGTCGATGTCGCGGGAAATGGAATATCCGCTGCCTGCTATTTTGCCGTCGATATAAAAATTCGCGTTTTGGTTGCATGAGATGGTAACCTTCTTGAAGTTGGGCTTTAGTTGCCAGCTGATAAGGCTTGAGCCTTCGGATATGTCTATGGTTTCCGTGCGGCTCTGATATCTGTCGGCGCTCATACTGATTTCATGTTTGGTGCATGTGAGCAAAGCGTCGCAGGGAGTCAGTCCGATGTATTTTCCGTCGATGTTCACTACTGATGTCACATTTGACGTGAACTTCACACGGATGGCGTTGCTGAGCACGATGTTAAGCTCCGACGTCTTGCGCTCGTCGATGTCGGCGGTTGCAGTTTCGGTCTTGTAGCCGACCTTGCTCAGCGTCACGCTGTGTGAGCCTATTAGAACTTCCTTGATGAACAAAGGTGTTTTGCCCATCACCTTGCCGTCGATTGCAACGGTGGCTTCCATTGGCGACGATGTCACTTTCAGAGAACCGTAGATTGGCGTTGGAGCGGGCAGCGAGATGATGTCGTTTGCCGAAAGGTCGTCGGCATTGATTGTTATGGACCGGATAGTCGTGCGGTGGCTCGGCTTGCGCAGCTCGATGCGGTAGGTGCCCGATGCCAGCGGACCGCTCCACGAACCGTGACCTTTGTATTCTTGATTGATATAGATGTCGGCGTCGGCATCGCCGGTGATGGTGTAGTTTCGGAAGTCGCTTTTCAGAGCTGCGTTGACGCGCAGAGTGTCGTTGTCGGCGATGGTTACCGACTGTTGGAAAATATGGTAAAGCGGCTTTATGATTTTCAGCAAGTGCTTGCCGCTGCCCAGTTGCAGCGTGTGCAGCGGCAATGTGCCATGGTCGGAGCCGTCGACAAACACCCTGGCGTCGGAGCCGGCGTTGGCGCTGTTTACTTCCAGCCATCCGAACATCGGTCGCATATTCACGTTGACGGATGCTTTCTCTGCCGTTACCGTCACCGAACCCACCTCGGTGTGGTAGTCTTTGCGTTCGATGCGATACTGGTATTTTCCGAATGGCTTGAAGCATGATGCAGAGCCTTCGGCATCGAGCAGCAGCGGTTGCCCGTCAAATTCGAGTATGGCGTCGGCTGGTGAAATGTGGAACACGACAAACTGGTCGGTCTGTGCTTCCTCGATTACGGTGTGCACCTTGCCGGTGACAAGCCTCAGCTCGTATGTGCGTGCGCTTTCAACTTGCTGAGGAATAGGATAATTGCGGAGAACACCCAATTGTGGATGCGCAATCGTAATGAACCTTATCTTTTCAGGGACGTATACCCAAATTTCTCCCACTTTCTGTTCTGTAGCAACGACACCGAGTATTCCGACGTCGAAATTGAAGCCTTTTTCGGAGGTCACCACTTTTATCAAGGCACAGGTTTTTCCGTTCTGGTCTTTTTTCATTGTGCCGGCAGTGTTGGCTGTCAGGTCGTTTTCAAGCGGTGTGAAACTTTCCACGCTGATTTGCTGCGACAAGGCAGGCAACGCAAGCAGCACCGCGAACAAAATAAGTAAACTCAGTCGTTTCATTTCTGTATGAGAAGTTCGTATCTAAAATCCCGTTTCTCGGTTGAATAAGAGCAACAATGGCGTAAATGAGCGCAATGTGAGCTTGTTCACAAATTGCCTATAGCAACCTGTCTTTTGCAAAGATAGCGCAAAAAAAAAGAAAAGGTGTAAAAAAAGCGCAAAATCTTAAAGATTCTGCGCTTTATGGATCTGTGTAGTTGTGACTATGCTTTCACACGGCCAACGTAAGAGCCTTCGCGAGTGTCGACCTCGATAGTCTCGCCTTCGTTGATGAACAACGGAACGCGTACAGTTGCACCAGTCTCAACGGTTGCAGGCTTAAGAGTGTTTGTGGCAGTGTCGCCTTTGAGTCCCGGCTCAGTGTAGGTGATCTTCAACTGAGTCTTGATAGGCATTTCAGCGAAAAGTACGGTTTCAGTAGAAGCGTCGCTTACAACTTCAACGACATCGCCTTCCTTCATAAAGTCAACGCCAGTGATCAAATCCTTGTGGATAGGAATTTGGTCGTAAGTTTCCTGGTTCATAAAGATGTAGTCGCCAGCCTCTTGGTAGAGGAACTGATAAGGGCGACGCTCCACGCGTACGTCTTCAAGTTTCTCGCCGATGTTGAAGCGGCGTTCGATAACGTAACCATTAACAACGTCTTTCAGCTTAGTGCGCATGAAAGTGTTGCCTTTGCCTGGTTTTACGTGAAGAAATTCGATGCAGAAATACAACTTGTTGTCCATACGGATACAAGTTCCGTTCTTAATGTCTTGAGCGTTAATCATATATTTTTAGTGAAATTTTAAAATTCCGTAATGAGACTGCAAAGTTATGATTTTTTTCTTGAAGATTTGCCAAAACATTCAAGAAATCTTTCTATCGTTGAGCTGCGCCTCTGTCTCTTGGGTTTTTGTGTTTAAGGAAATCGCCAATACAGAGGCAAAAATTGACAAGTATAGATGTTTCATAATCTTAATTCATTGAGTAATAAAAGAGGGGGACGCATTCAGTAATGCAGTCCCCCACAAGTTTTGGAGCAGGACTGATGATAATCCTGCATTAAGTCAATGCCTATGGGTGAACAGGGCGTACCTGTATGCCGCCGGCCTTCGAGAAGAATGAAGCCTCAGGCTTGTTGAACTTGTTGAAAGCTCCGCGGGAGAAGCGCAATGTGGCGGCGTTGCTGGTCATTTTCTGACCCTGATAATTGGTCCGCACATCGGCGTTGCCTGTCATGTAGTAGCCCGGCTGTACATTGCCGCGCGGAGCGCCTTTGTAGCCTTGCATGCCGCATGCCGGAAGGAAGATGCTGTTTCCGTTAGGACCTGTTACCGTGTATCCGTATTGTTCAGCAGTCCAAGTGCATTTTTCAATGAGTTCCTTTATTTCGGCTTCGGTAGGCAGACGCCATCCGTTGCCCCAGAGCACGTTGGCTGGGTCATATTCAGTTCCTGAAATTTGGTCGCCGATTTCCACATAGTCGTTTGTGATAGGGTCATACCATTTGTAGTTGTAAATGTGGCTGTACTGTTTTTCGGTGATTTCACCCCAGCAGATGTAGTCGCCGGTTTCTGACGCACCTTGAGCTCCGATGTTGAATGGTGCCCATTTCACTGACAGACCGAGGTCGACCATTTCGGTCGGAGCGGTGTAGGATGGCAATGCTGGTTCAGGCACAGGACCATATACCGGACGGATTGAGAATCCAACGTCGGGGTAGTCGTAGCCTTCGGCAGAACGGTTGCTCGCGTCGATGTTCGCGCGGTAGTTGCGGCATTCTTGAGTGATGTCAGCCTGCTCGTATTCAGTGGAAGTCCAGTAGAAGCAACCCAGTTGGTCGTGGGTGTGCTCAGCGCCGACCATATTTCCGACGGCAGGCAGGAAAATGCTGTTTCCGTTGATGCGCGATGTGATGAGCGCGCCGGTCACGCCTTCCATGCCAGTCCAAGTGAAGTCGCAGTTGTTTATGAGTTCGCGCCATTCATCGCGGGTAGGTATGCGCCACTGTCCGCCCCATTTCACGTGTGCCACGTCGTAGTTTGTCCCGGTGATTGTTGCGCCCAGTTTGTAGTACTCTTCCCATTGGTCGTGATCTTCGCCGTCGTTGTCGCAATACCATTGATAGTTTTCAAGTGTGTATTCTGTTTTTGGCTCGATCTCGCCGTATGCATAGAAATTGCCTCCTTCCCAAGGGTTTGCCGCGCCGACGTTGTATGACGCCCATTTCACCGACAGTCCGAGGTCGACCATCTTTTCGCTTGGATCTATCTGTCCTTCGCTGACAAATGAGATTTTTGACACGTCGGTCACGTTTTTCATTTCAGTGGTGCCGTCCTTGTATTCGATTTTCATCACTTTCTGTTGGGCGTTGAGAGTGCCGAATCCTGCAGCGGCGATGAGTATAGAGTATAAAAATTTGTTCATAGCTTGTTACAATAAGATTTTGAATGTTGTTTTGTTGATTTTGATGATGTAGGCGCCTTTAGCGAGCAGTGAGCGCTCAACGCTGTAGCTGTCGGGGATTGTGGTGTTGACCACGCAACGCCCGTCAAGGGTGTAGATGGAGAGCATGCTTCCTTCTCCAGCGTTTTCAATCACGATGGCGTCATGGGTGACGCGCATCGACACTGGTGTGCCTGCAATTTCGTTGACAGAGCCATATTTTACGAAATCGATAAATTCGATGGCTTCGAAATCGAATGTCACCGGATCTTGGTTTGTTGTGGAGATTGTAGCTCCTGTCGCCGTGTAGGTGATTTCCGGGTTGGCGGAGAACATGAACACGATGGGTTCGCCTGTGACGGGTGTCACTCTGACGGCATCGGGAATCTCTGCCGCGGATAATCCTAAGGCGGTTCCCAATAGGGTCAGAAAGAAAATGAATTTTCTCATAAGCATTTGTTGATAAAGTTGGTAAATTATTTAGTTTGGTTTGTTGTCCGGAATCTTGTTTCCTGTCCGTTTCTTGGAAACGGGCGGTGTTAAGGGTGGCAGCCTTGATGAATGCGAGAATTGCCTGATGAATTGTGAATGTCTGTTTGTCCTATGTTCATAAATGTGAACTGTTGTTGGAAATATATTCACTGCAAAAATAATACTCTATATTACATATTGCAAGTAAAATTGCGATAAAATTTAGGAAAAGTAGAAAAAATGTCAATACTGCTCATATATATTAGATTTGTGCATTGGTTTGCTTGCAGTGCGTGCGTGCATAAATAGTCATCAGCGGTCGCTATGTATGCAAAAAAAAGAGTGCCGGACGTGAGTCCAGCACTCTTGTGGATATTTTCAGATTGTTGAAATCTATTATCCGAGGAAGCCGAGCAATGCACCGGCAGCTACGGCAGAACCAATCACTCCGGCAACGTTCGGACCCATGGCGTGCATGAGCAGATAGTTGCTTGAGTCGTATTCCAAACCGATGTTGTTTGAGATACGTGCCGACATCGGAACGGCAGAAACGCCTGCGTTGCCGATGAGCGGATTGATTTTCTTGCCTTTCGGCAGGAACAGGTTGAACACCTTGACGAAGAGCACACCCGACATTGAGGCGATGATAAACGCCATTGCACCGAGGAAGAAAATCTTCAGTGTGTCGAAAGTCAAGAATTCAGAAGCCTGTGTCGACGCGCCGACAGTAAGACCGAGCAGCATCACGATGATGTCGTTGAGGGCGTTGCTTGCGGTCTTGGCAAGGCGTGTTGTCACGCCGCTCTCACGGAGCAGGTTGCCGAAGAAGAGCATGCCGAGCAACGGAAGGGCCGACGGCACAACGAAGCAAGTGAGAAGCAAGCCTACGATAGGGAACATGATTTTCTCGTTTTGCGACACGGCGCGTGCCGGTTTCATCTTGATTACGCGCTCTTTCTTTGTGGTGAGCAGGCGCATGATCGGTGGCTGGATCAGCGGCACGAGGGCCATATAGGAGTATGCCGACACGGCGATTGCTCCCATCAAGTTTGGCGCAAGTTTCGACGACAGGAAGATTGCTGTAGGACCGTCGGCGCCGCCGATGATGGCGATGGCGCCAGCCTGGTCGGGTGCGAAACCGATGGCCATGGCAACGATATACGCGCCGAAGATGCCGAATTGTGCGGCAGCTCCGATGAGCATCAATTTAGGGTTGGCGATAAGTGCCGAGAAGTCGGTCATCGCACCGATTCCCAAGAAAATCAGTGGAGGATACCATCCGGCGCTCACACCGTCGTAGAGAATGTTGAGCACCGAACCTTGCTCGTAGATGCCCACCTCAAGGCCGGCGTCCAACTTGAAAGGAATGTTGCCCACGAGGATACCGAATCCAATCGGCACCAGCAGCAACGGCTCGAAATTCTTCTTTATGGCAAGCCAAATGAACAGCAAGCCGACAGCGAGCATCACGAAATGCTCAGGCGTTGCGTTGGCAAAGCCTGTGTATTCCCAGAAGCGCTGAAAGTTTTGACCTAAGAAACTAACTAAATCCATACGATTATTCGATTATGAGCAGGTCTGCGCCTTCGAGCACAGAGTCGCCCTTGTTTACACAGATGGATTTTACAACACCACCCTTGTCGGCGTGGATGTTGTTTTCCATTTTCATTGCTTCGAGGATAACAACAGTGTCGCCTGCGGCAACAGTGTCGCCAACGTTGACCTTAAGGTCGAGGATTACACCTGGGAGCGGAGCTTTCACTGCGCCGGCGCCACCGGCAGCCGCCGGTTTGGCAACGACTTTTGTGCCAGCCTCGGTGCGTGGAGCGGCTGCAGGTTTAACGCTCTTCACAACAGGAGCCGGAGCGGCAGCCTGTTCGAGTTCCACCTTGTATGTCGTTCCGTTGACCGAAACTTCAGCGATGTTGTTCTCAATGTCGCCTACGGCAACTTTGTATTCTTGTCCGTTGATTTTATATTTATATTCTTTCATAATAAATTCAATGATTTAAAGTGGATTTGGATTATTTGTGAGGAAGCTCGCGGAGAGAATAAATCTTTGAGTTCCATGGAGAATATGCGCGTTTCACCTTGTTGATGGTGAGCACGAAATCCTCTTTGTCGTGCATGTTGAGATGCTCGTGGAGAGCCATGCAGATTGCTGCGATCTCCTCGCCTGAGTCGAGACCTGCCATCAGCGGCTTGCTGTCGTCGACAGTGCCTGTTGCGGCTTGCTTCTTGCGGCGTGCAGATTGAGCGTGGAACAAACCAAGTCCAATGAAACATAAACTAAGAATCAACAGCGAAAGGAATACGATGGTCATTGCCATCACTGTCATTCCGACACCAGTCTTGTCGTGCTTCTCGAAATTCTCGATTTTCTCGTTCTTGTCGATAATCACGTTGTTGCTGCTCGGAGTGATGTATTTGCCATTCTTTCCATCGCGCACTTCCCATGCTTCGGCGTCGTTTTCAGCCTTTTGTCCGTCGACCTTGCGGGCGAACGAAGCGCCTGCAGGCAGTGTTGCAGGGACGGTTACCTCGTCGATGAGGGTTGTGCCGTCGCTGTCAAACAGGTAGATTGTGTTGTCCTGTCCGGGTTTGAGGTTGAAATTCACGTGGAACGTGCCTTTGTCGGGCTCGTTGTCGCACCAGAACACCACGTGCTGGCGTGGCGGGATCTTGGTGTTGACGTCCATGCGTGGGATTGGATATTTACGCGGGTTTGCCTTGTCGTCGGTCAGGAACATGCTTGAGATGTTGACCGAACCAAACGTGGAGTTGAACAGCTCAACCCACGCGTGGCGCATACCGTAGTCGTCTACATAGTTGCTGTCGTTCTGCACCATCACTTCGTTGATGCAAACGCCTTTGCGTCCTTGGGCAAACAAGCCGGCAACGCAGAAGGAGCAGAGCAACAGCAGCGTTAAAAATCTTTTATTCATACACGTAACTATATTATAAAGGAATATTGCCGTGCTTCTTGGCAGGGTTGGTCAATTTCTTTGTAGCCAGTTGCTGCAAAGCGCGGATGATGCGGAAACGCGTGTTGCGCGGTTCGATTACATCGTCGATATAGCCGTATTTCGCTGCGTTGTAAGGGTTGCAGAAGAGGTCGGTGTACTCTTTTTCCTTCTCTGCGATGTAGGCCTTCGGGTCTTCTTGAGTCTTGGCTTCTTTCATATAAAGCACTTCGGCAGCACCCGACGCACCCATCACGGCGATTTCAGCCGATGGCCATGCGTAGTTCATGTCGCCGCGGAGTTGCTTACAGCTCATCACGATGTGGCTTCCGCCGTAGCTCTTGCGGATTGTCACAGTCACCTTAGGCACTGTAGCCTCGCCGTAGGCGTAGAGGAGCTTCGCGCCGTGAAGGATTACGGCGTTGTATTCTTGGCCTGTGCCAGGAAGGAATCCAGGAACGTCGACAAGAGAAACCAAAGGAATGTTGAAAGCGTCGCAGAAGCGTACGAAGCGGGCTGCCTTGCGCGATGCGTTGCAGTCGAGCACTCCGGCGAGGAATTTAGGCTGGTTGGCAACGATACCTACAGACTGTCCGTTGAAGCGGGCGAAACCGATGATGATGTTCTTCGCATAGTCGCGTTGCACTTCGAGGAACTCGCCGTTGTCGATGATTGCGCCGATGACCTCATACATGTCGTATGCCTTGTTTGGAGAGTCGGGCACGATTTCGTTCAAAGCGTCTTCTACGCGGTCGATCGGGTCTGTGCACTTTACGAGCGGAGCCTCTTCGAGGTTGTTCTGAGGGATGTAGCTGAGGAGTTTGCGGATGAGCTTCAATGCCTCTTCTCCGTCTTCAGTAGCGAAGTGTGCCACACCTGATTTTGTGGTGTGCATTGTTGCGCCGCCGAGTTGTTCTTGAGTAACGTCCTCGCCAGTCACTGTCTTCACAACCTTCGGACCTGTAAGGAACATGTATGAGATGCCCTTTGTCATGATTGTGAAGTCGGTAAGAGCCGGAGAGTAGACAGCGCCGCCGGCGCAAGGGCCGAGGATTGCAGAGATTTGAGGCACTACACCTGATGCAAGGATGTTGCGCTCGAAGATTTCAGCGTAGCCGGCAAGGGCGTTGATGCCTTCCTGGATACGTGCGCCTCCCGAGTCGTTCAAACCGATGACCGGAGCGCCCATCTTCATTGCCATATCCATGATTTTGCAAATCTTCATTGCCATGGCTTCCGACAGCGAGCCGCCCCAAACGGTGAAGTCCTGTGCGAAAACATAAACGAGACGGCCGTCGATTGTACCGTAGCCGGTAACGACGCCGTCGCCGAGATAATGTTTCTTGTCTTGTCCGAAGTTGGTGCAACGGTGCTGCACGAACATATCCAATTCCTCGAAGCTGCCTTCGTCAAGCAGTTGGGCGATACGCTCACGTGCGGTGTATTTACCTCTTTCGTGCTGCTTGGCAATGGCTTTCTCGCCGCCGCCAAGGCGTGCTTTCTCGCGCAAGGCGATAAGCTCCTGCACTTTTTCAAGTTGATTGCTCATATTAAAATGCTTAATAGTTTAATTGTTTGCTTATTCAGGTTTCTCGCAGAATTCAGTAAGAACGCCGTGTGTCGACTTCGGGTGGATGAACGCGATGTTCAGACCTTCGGCGCCTTTGCGAGGAGCTTTGTCGATGAGGCGCACGCCTTTGCCTTCCATTTCAGCCAAAGCGTTGGCAACACCGTCTTCAACGGCAAATGCGAGGTGATGGATGCCTTCGCCGCGCTTCTCGATGAATTTGGCGATAGGGCTCTCGTCAGAAGTCGGCTCGAGGAGCTCAAGTTTGGTCTGTCCGACCTTGAAGAACGCAGTCTTTACTTTCTGGTCGGCAACTTCTTCGATAGAGTAGCACTTCATTCCGAGAATGTTTTCATAATAAGGAATGGCTTCGTCAAGGCTCTTGACAGCGATTCCGAGATGTTCGATGTGAGAGATATTCATAATATTTAAATTTTAAAAGTTCTCTAAATAGATTACTTGTTCGCAAAAGTACGAAAAAATATCAAGAACAACTTTTTTATTTGTAAAAATATGGTTAATTGAAGAGTTTTAGCGCAAAATGTCAGTAACAGACTGACGTAATGTCAGCATCGGCGGCTGTCGGATTCGCGCAGCCGGAGTTTGGCACGCGATTTGTTTATCCGAGTGTGCCGCGTCCCGCAAGGGCACGGCAGAGAAAACTTGAATAATAACAAATAAAATATAGAATCATGGGTAAAATCATTGGTATAGACTTAGGTACTACGAACTCCTGCGTGGCAGTTCTCGAGGGTAAAGACCCTGTGGTAATTCCTAACAGCGAAGGCCGCAACACAACGCCTTCAATCGTTGCTTTCGTCGATGGTGGCGAAAGAAAAGTAGGTGACCCTGCAAAGCGTCAGGCAATCACCAATCCGACTCGTACGGTGTTCTCCATCAAACGTTTTATGGGCGAATCCTACGATGCCGTGCAAAAAGAAATCGCACGTGTGCCATATAACGTGGTCAAAGGCGACAACAACACTCCGCGTGTCGACATCGACGGTCGCCAGTACACTCCGCAAGAAATCTCGGCTATGATCCTTCAGAAAATGAAGAAGACGGCAGAAGACTATCTCGGACAGACAGTGACCGACGCCGTAATCACCGTTCCGGCATACTTCAACGACTCTCAGCGTCAGGCAACTAAGGAAGCCGGCGAAATTGCAGGCTTGAACGTTCGCCGTATCGTGAACGAGCCTACAGCCGCAGCGTTGGCTTACGGTCTTGACAAGAGCCAGAGCGACCGCAAGATTGCGGTGTTCGACCTCGGTGGCGGTACGTTTGATATCTCAATTCTTGAGCTTGGCGACGGTGTGTTTGAAGTGAAATCGACCAACGGCGACACTCACCTTGGCGGTGACGACTTCGACCACAAGATTATCGACTGGCTGGCTGACGAGTTTAAAAACGACGAGGGTGTTGACCTCCGTCAGGACCCGATGGCTCTTCAGCGCTTGAAAGAGGCTGCTGAAAAAGCAAAAATCGAGCTTTCAAGCTCTACGTCGACAGAAATCAACCTGCCGTATATCATGCCGGTAAACGGTGTGCCTAAACACTTGGTAAAAACGCTTACCCGCGCTAAATTCGAGCAGCTTTGCGACAGCCTTATCCAGGCAACCGTAGTTCCTTGCCAGCAGGCATTGAAGGATGCCGGACTGACTCCATCAGACATCGACGACGTGATTCTCGTGGGCGGTTCGACCCGTATCCCTGCCGTACAGGAAATCGTACAGAAATTCTTCGGCAAAGCTCCGTCGAAGGGCGTTAACCCTGACGAGGTGGTAGCCGTAGGCGCTGCAATCCAGGGTGGTGTGCTCAGTGGCGACGTGAAAGACGTGCTTCTGCTTGATGTCGTTCCATTGTCGGTCGGCATCGAGACTCTCGGTGGCGTGATGACAAAACTTATCGAAGCCAACACAACGATACCAACGCGCAAGAGCGAGACGTTCTCAACGGCAGCCGACAACCAGCCGTCAGTTGAAATCAACGTGCTCCAGGGCGAGCGTCCAATGGCGCGTGACGACAAATCGCTCGGACGTTTCCATCTTGATGGAATCGCACCGGCACCGCGTGGAATCCCTCAGATCGAGGTTACATTCGAAATCGATGCAAACGGAATCCTCAACGTGTCGGCAAAAGATAAAGCCACAGGCAAGGAGCAGAGCATCCGTATCGAGGCGTCAAGCGGCTTGAGCGACGAGGAAATCAAGCGTATGAAAGACGAGGCGGCAGCCAATGCGGCAGCCGATGCCAAAGAGAAAGAGCGCATCGACAAAGTAAACAAGGCCGACGCCGTAATCTTCCAGACCGAAAAGCAGTTGAAAGACCTCGGCGACAAGTTCCCTGCCGACAAGCGCGCAGCCGTAGAGACGGCGCTCAACGAGTTGAAGGAAGCGCACAAGGCTCAGAACATCGATGCCATCGACCCTGCAATCGATAAGCTTAATGCTGCCCTTCAGACAGCCGCTCAGGACATCTACAATGCCCAGCAGCAAGCCGGAGGCGCACAGCAGGGCGCAGGATTCGACCCTAACGCCGGAGCGCAGCAGGGCGGCAATGCCGGCAACAACGGCGACACCGTCCAAGATGCCGACTTCGAGGAGGTTAAGTAAAGAATCGATAAGCGATAGATAAATAAAAATCCGTGTAACTCAAAAGGTTGCACGGATTTTTTTGTTTGTTATAACTTTTGGCGTTGGCGTTTTGCGGTGTTCCATTTGGCATTTTTACGGTCGATGCGCGATAAACAGCCGACTGAGTGCAAGGCTAAATGTTCAGATGCTTGTTAAGCTTCACCTTCTCAGTCAATCCATTTGGGAAACGGAATGATAAATCTTTCCTGTCCCATCGCGGCTTGACCTTGTGGATTATTCGATGATACGATGGCGATAGAATGATAATGTTTGACGTGTCGTTGTCCATTGATTCGGTGAAGGGGATGATGTGATGTGCCTCTACCACTAAGGCGTCGTAATTGTCGCCTATTCTCTCTCCAGTCATTTGGCAGCGGTAGTCGTAGAGCAGTTTGAGGGAGTCGCCTATAGAACGGTCAAGATGGCGCACTTTCTGCAGGCGAGTGACTTCTTTAAACCCGGCATTCTTGTCTTCGCGAGGCTCGAAAGTCTCGAAGTCAAGTTCGTCCATTTGATGTATCTCGTCAGAAACTTGTCCTTGATCATCGCTGAGTATGCAGTCTAAGATAAATACATCGGGCATTGAAGTTCCGTAGAAAACGATTTCGTCATGATTGTGCTCGGGTAATCGTATCTGTTTTCTTGGACCAATTGATTCGCGTGCGGCAAGGAAATATTGGTAGTCATCGGCGAATATGGCTTGCAGTTTCTTTGCGATAGGTGAGTTGGGAGAGTATCTTACCTGCAATAAATCCGGATGACCTGGATGTTTTGTTTGGTCAAATCCAATGTTATATAATTTGGAAGATAACTCTTCTCCGTCAATCAGTACCTTAATTTCCTTGCTTTCACCATGTCGTAATATACCTCCAGGCAGGGAATAAACCAATTTATGGAATGCTGTCTGAATGTGAAAACCGTTTGTCAAGAGCGAAATGTCGACTGGATGTTTAAGTAGAAATGTTGACATGATTGATTATAAATTAATGTATCCTTCCTGATCATATCCGCGATGAAATCTATTTATTAGATCTATCAATTGTTGAAGAGAGGGGATGTCGGTTGAAAGATTCTTGAATTTTAAGTATTGGACATTATATCTCTCGAATGAGCCATTCATCAATCTTATTTCAATATCAGAAGGGATAAGAAACGAAGCTCTGTTGCCAAGGTATTTATGGAATTCAGATAGGAAGATGTGGATGCCGGCAAGGTCAAAGTCCCCGAAGTGAGTGTATTGATTGGGTATTGTTTCAAGCCAGGAGCGTAAATCTGTGGATTGTGGATAGCGTGAGACAAACAGAAGACGCTTGTTTGGAAATATGGAAGAGAATAATTCGTATTGCTGTCGGATTTTACGAAAATTCTCCATATTCTCTATGCCGACAACAACGACATCTGTTGGTACAAGAAAAGACTGCCAGTCGGACACGAAAATGAAACTGCCTTCAAGAGGGTGTATGATAAACTCTTGGCCATTTAGAATACATTCAATTGGCTCGTAAGCATTGACAGGAAACCCGGGGCATGAACGCACAGAAATGAGTTTGGAGTTGCCAGTCGCATAAGCCTGGGAGGATCGCGATGTCGCTTTGTCGGAGTGGCTGTCAAGTATTCGGAAAGATTCGTCTTTCCCATGTAAATATTGCTTTAAGATATTTGTGTCTAGTGCGCGATATGATGTCCTTGAGCCACGAACCACAGAAACCAACAGTCCTTCGGACATCAGTTCCAATACAAAGTCTGTGTTCAGCCGGCTTGAAGCCACAGTTTTGCCATTCAGCAGTTCCTGTAGAGATTTACTTATAGTCATATTATTGCATATTTCGTTTCAATAATTTTTCCACACGTGTTTTGACGTTGTGTTTGCTCAGCAGATACGTGTACTTATAGTCGTACGGATTGTATGATGTCGGAGAACTGTTGATCAGGTAAATATTGCGAGAATTGGCAAATTGTAGTATTCCCTTGATGTTGTTTGGATGAAGTCGTCCAATCTCATCCATCATACAATGCACAATGAAATCACCACTTTTACGAGCTGCCTTCTTTTTGAAAACATTGATAAGCATGATGTTGACCATCGCTTTTACCAATATGTCTGTTCCGTCTGAACCGACATTGTTGATGCGTTCCACCCAGCCAGTGTCATTGTCATTTTCTTTAACACGGAATTGAAGGCGGAAAGAGTCACTTAGAGAGATGGCTTTTCTTTGTGGTTCATCTTGCAATTGGTTTGTTAAGCTTTTTAGGTAACCGATTACCTGACGATTGACATCTTCATGGTCGTCTTGAGAGAATAGGTTCAACTTGCCCATTGATAGAGCATTCTCTTCAGTATATGACTGAATTGATATCAAAAGTTGCATTAATTTGTCAGATGTTGCTGTCGCTTGCAATTCGATACTTTTAATTACGCCTGCAAAGTTTTTCTCTACGAAATCTCGATTGATATCCAATATAACCTTGTCCACATCGGATCTGCGTTTCATCAACTCTCCAATCTCTACCGAAATTCTTCCGAGGATATCTTTATAGTGTTCGCTTGTCCTTTTGCGATATTCCTCAATTTTGTTGTAGTCGAGGAAATCTTGCAAGTTGGCAGCAATCTGTATATAGTCACTATCTACCACAGGCATCGTATTGAAGTGAAACGCATTTTGCGGTTTGAAGTTGCGGTTGAAGTTAACCACCACTTGCTTTAGTGTCTCCATCTCTTCGCGCTTGTGGTTGACTGTGCCTCGCAATTGAGTAATCAACTCTTGACAATCATAGTGTGTCACAGTTTTCTTGTCATTATGCAATATAGCCTCAGAAACCAAATGCTCATTTTCTACCATTTGGCGATAAAGCGATAGTCCATCTTGCCTGTGTTTAAGTTCTTTTTGCTGTCTGTTTGCTTCTTTTTCCAATTCTATTCGCTTTTTCTCAAAGCTGAGTCGTTTGTCTTCAAACATTTGACGTATTTGCCGCAGTTTTTGTTCGGTGTCTGTTATTTCCTTATGGATTGTTGGTTCGATGGCAAATAGTTCGCGCTTTGCGATGTTGTATTCAATTATGAACTGACGTTCGTTTTCAATTTGCGTTAGCAGAGAATCAATGTTTCCCAATGTTTCCTTGTATTGGGTGAGCAAATTGATGTCAACACCTTTGCCAGCCAGTTCGGCCTTCTGCTGGCGGTCAAGCTCTTGAAATTGTTTGTCATATTCTTTGTTTCGGGATTCGGCTTTTTGGAATTGCTCCTGACGGAATTCTTCGAATAAGGCCTGATCCTGTTTGATTTGTTTTTGGAATATTGTGTCAAGTTCTTTCAAATCTTTCAGCATCTTGTTTTCTTGCTTTTTGCAGGAGTCTTGCTCAGCCTTCACTTGGAGCAAGGCGTCGTTAAAAGCTCGTTGGCGTTTCGCTTTCTCTTCAGAGATTAGTTCCTGCTCCTCCATTTCAATGGCGTGTTTTTGGTTCTCCAAGGTCTGACGTTTGGTGGGTATTTGATCACACTCAACCTTTAGGCGAGTGCGTTCTTCTCGTAGGGGCTTAATGCGTTCCGAGAACTTTTTCTCCAATTTTTGAGAATCGTTCTTTAAAGTGATGGGTAATTGATTAAGTTGTTTGATAACATCTTGCAGTTGCTCTTCTAATAATTGCTTTTCGCGGAGCAACTCTTCAGGAGTCCGATTTGTAGAGATTACGTTTTCCAGATTCAAGTTTATCCCAAATAAATCCTCGGTAGAAGTGCTAAATGTTGGGTCTAAGCCTTGGGCATAGAGTATCCGCTCTTCATCCACAACTTTGCCGATAGTGTCTTCCCAACCATTCTTGTTTTGAGTCAGCCATTCATAGAGCGAACCTTTAAGATGAGAAAGCAACTTGTCAATTTTATTAATGCGTTCCCTAAGTTGTAATTTCTCAGAGTCGAGTTTTTCTAATTTCTTTTCATTCGAAGCTTTTAGGTTGTCGATGCTCATCTTGTATTCGTTTTGTAGTGTTTCAATTGTATTATCCACAACCTTTTGGTTGGCATCATTTTCACTCTTTAACATCACAAGGCTCTGCAACTCTTCTGAAATTTGTTGCGCTTCTTTTGCCTTCGGGTGCCATTGTTTCAAATCGCGAAGGGCTTTGTCTGCAAGATGTTGCTCCTCGATAAGCTGTTTCAGACGATTGTCGGAATTATTTCGCCAATCGTTGTATTCATTTATTATCTGATTTCGATTAATGGAGCGATTGTTATCATATGCTTCGCGTTTTGTTTGTAGTTCTTCGCGTTTGCGGTTTAATTCGTCCTTTTGGCAAAGTACGAAATCTTTTCGTGCATTTTCCAGTTTATCCCTAGCGATTTTGTACTTTTCTTCTATTGAATTGTTTGTTTTAAGCAAGTCGTTTAAGAGATTCCTCTTTTCATCGCGTTCTTGCTTCAACATAGGCTCCCGATTGGCTAATAATAACTTTTTGTGGATGAGATTCTTCTCAAAATATGTGTGCTTTTGTGTGATTTCTTTCAGTTTTTCTTTCTTGGCGCCGAGCTGTTGATTGAAATTGTCCTTTTCGTTGTTATATTCGTCGGACAATTCTCGCTCACGTGTTTTTTCTTCATTAATACTATTGCGTGTTTTATTTAGCGCGTCTTCAATCAGGGGTAGTTGTTTTTCGCTTTCGTTGACTGCATAGTTAAGTTTTTGCCATACGTCAATAATTTGCTGATTCAAAGCGATGATAGTACGACCTTGTTCAGCAATTTTTTGCGCTTGGATGCGTATGGGATATGTTCCATCTTTAGCTTGACGGAACCAGCAGTCAATCTCATCGTATTCGCGTTCGAAATCGGTAACTTGTCGACGGTAGGTTTGTAAATCCACCGGGATATCTTCCTCTGCCATAGATTGGATAATGGTGTTCTTGATGAAGTCTGCATCTAATTTTGTGTTTAGGAATACATTTTGTATGCTTCGCGGAATGTTTTGATAGTGAGCGCTCTGCACCAATGCAAATTTGGTGTATTTGTGATCATGTGTATTGCCGAAGATAATGTCTTTGAACATTGCTCCAGAATCAATGCGGGCAGAAACGGCAATATGATGGTTTATACGTTCGCGAATCTTTACCCAATCACTCATCACACGACCAGTACTGTCTATAAGCCACTCCTTCTGATATGGTGCATCAATAAATCGCCAAGTGGCACGACCTTGATATCGACTTACAAGCACAGTGAATGCCTCGTTGTCGCGCATCACTTCGTAGAGAATGTGTGAATCTGACTGGCGAAAATAGAACTCATCGAATGATTTTTGTCCTTGTTGAATCCCCAAACGATGTTTGTCGGCATTGTAGAAGAAAAGCAAAGCCCTTAATATAGTACTTTTACCCACGCCTTGTGTGCCGGTAAAATGCACATTGCCATCCACCGAAATTTCAGCGTACGAAATGTTTGCGCTGTTGACAAAAATTATTTTATTCAGGTATTTCATCTTCGTTGGCTATTTGAATCATATTGACTAATTCTTCTGCATAGTTGAAAGCAGATGTCACCTTATAGGTTTCATCTTGCTCGCTTATGCACTCCGCAAAACCCATTGACTCCATCTCTTGTAGCAATTTGTTTATAATCTCTTGATATGAAGACGCTCCGTACTTCTTGAATAGGTGACCGGCTTTTTCTTTGAGTTCGATGTCGCAACTTATTTGCTCTATCAACTGGCTCTTGCGAAATTGAAAGCCAGCAGTGAATGATTGGTTGTAGCATTTCAGAAAGTCAAGGTAGTCAAGCCATTTGGAAAAACTTTCTAGTTTTAGTTCAATGTTTTGTCTTGATTCTCCTATACGCGAGAAGTAGAAGTAGCCGTTACCTCTTTCCATTTGCAGACCAATCTGTTTGAAAAAATCAGAATAGTCTTCGAAATTTTCTTCAACGTCATCATATAGGTGACGTGTAGAGATATCGGAACTGTCTGCTGAAAGGAACTCGCCCTTATTTAGACGTTCGTATATTCTTCGTGTATTATTTAGCATAAACTATTGGATATTCAATGTCTTTGTATGTATTATATTTTTCGGAAATTTCGCACTCGTCGGGATGCAGGATGATAAGTTGACAGAATAGAGCGGCATATTCCTCAATGGTCAGTGCTTTTTTGTAGTCGAAAGTCAAAAGGAAATCAAATAAATTATTCCCTTGTGCGCAAAAGGCATTCCAAATCTCCAAAGGGTCAACCTCGTTTATCTCTTTTATATGTTCTTTCAAATCATCTACAGACAATGGCTCAGACTCTGTCCTCGCCATTTTCTGTAAGCCGTTTCTTTGAGCAATCTTTCTCAACAAGCCTGTTATTTGTTCGTTTTCTTGTAGCTTGTTAAGTGACAGCCTAATCTTGTTGTACTGTCTTGTTTCCATCCAAAGAGGATTCTGTCCGTTCAATACATGCAAGAGATTTGTTTCTTCTTTGATTACAAATTGATCTTGTAAGTATTTGAGTTTCCGTATTTTCTTGTACAGTTGGTTTTGTAGGTCTATCTGATTTAGATAGATGATAATTTGACGGTCAATCTCCATTAGGGCATGGTAGGCTTCAACGAAATCATGGCGCACATCACTACAAGTTTTTGCCATATGTGGATCTCCTGCCATCATAAAGAACGCATGTTCATTGTCTAGCAGTTTCTCGCACTCTCGTATCATTGCACGGATGTTGTGAGCCTTGTCATCAAGGTTCTGCAATTTCTGTTTTTTAATGCGATAGTTCGGTTCCTGTTTGTATGCAATGTCCATATTCCTTTTCAAGTCCACTACGTTCTTTAGCGTTCGAAATCCAGTTTTTCGGAGCAGTTGTCGCACCAAGTCCTGATAATTGGCCTTACGGTTCGCATTTGTTTCTTGTAGATAATAGCTGATGTTTTCCTTCAGGGTGTTGATACACTCTTGTACGCTAAGCACGTTGATTTCTTCATTTACATTGAGCACTTCCTCAAAAAAATTAAGATAATCGCTTTCAATTTCAAGAGTATTTCCGGTTTCTACCAACACACCATAGTCTATCAGGCGATTCAGCCGTTGCCCATTGCCTCCAACAAGCTCCAACGCAAGACTTTGTCCGAATTTAAACAACTTGCGTTTCTCGAACATTTGACTAAGCAGAACATTCTCCTTTGCCAGAGTTTTTGTTAGCTCTTCTATGGAATGGAAATGTGATAGTGAGTCCATAAGAAATTGCTATTTTTCAGTGTTTTCGTAATAATAACTTTACTCAATGTCGTTTAATATTCCTTCTCTGTCCTCGATTTTCTTGACTGTTGATTCTGGAATTGTAATATGCGGATAAAGGTAATGAATTTCGGCCAGATATGAGAAAGAAGTGTGCTTTTTTTAATCATAATTGATTTAAAGGCGGGTTTGTTGTTTTTATTTCTTTTGAAATTGGGGTATATTCAATAAAAATATCTAAATTTGGGGGACTTAAAAAATTTGAGAACGAATAATTTTATAGGGATATGGAAGAGAACGAACTTCAGCGCGCGTTGCCTGTCGGCACTATTCTGAAAAGTCCGAAGTTTGATTATCGGATTGAGGCTGTGCTTGGTCAGGGCGGTTTTGGAATAACATATAAGGTGTCGACAACGGTGATGTTCGACAAGGTGCCTATTTTTACATATTTCACCATAAAGGAGCATTTCATGAAGGATGCTTGCGAGCGCGACGCTTCGGGCGGTGTGGGCTATTCCAAGCCTTTGCAGTCGCGTGTGGAGGAGAGCCGTGGCGATTTTCTTGCGGAGGCTCGCCGGCTGAATGAGATCAGCGGCAAGAATCCTAATGTGGTGCCTGTGAGCGAGGTGTTTGAGGCGAACAATACGGTCTATTATGTGATGGAGTATCTCAACGGGGGTACGCTGCGCGATTTGGTGAAGGCCAACGGTGCGCTGTCGGAGCAGGCTGCGCTCGACATTGAGCTGCCTGTGGCTAAGGCGGTTGCGTTTTTGCATTCTCACCACATCAATCATCTCGACATCAAGCCTGAGAATATTATGTTCCGTGTGGACTATCATACTGGTCAGCGTATGCCTGTGTTGATTGATTTTGGTCTTGCCAAGCATTTTGACGAAAAGGGCAAACCTACGTCGACTATCCGTGTGCAGGGCTGCAGCGATGGTTTCGCTCCGGTGGAACAGTACAGCGGTTTGCAGACGTTTTCTCCGCAGGCCGATGTTTATGCTCTTGGTGCGGTGCTTTACTATATGCTTGTGGGCAGGGTGCCTATCATTGCCACTGAGATGCAGCGCGACACGGTGGAGAAGGCTTTGCCTCCGACGGTGAGCGATGCTGTGCGTTTTGCGATAAGCCGTGCGATGGCTTACAATAAGTATGACAGGACGGCTACGGTCGATGATTTTGTGATGGAGATTTGTCCGACGGCTCAACCGGAGATTGTTCCGGAGCCTGCACCTGTCCCGGAACCTTCTCCTGCGCCTTCTCCCGCTCCGGATGGGGGAGGGGATGATGTGCGTGCCACTCGTGTGATAGGCGAGGGTGGCCGTCGCCGCGGCAAGTTTCCTACGTGGCTGATTGTTGTGCTGGCAGTGGTTGTGGTTGGCGGCATCGGAGCCGGAGTGTGGTCGATGATGGGCGGTTCCAAGCCGTCGACGTCAAGCGGTGGCGATGACTCTGATGTGCTTGCGCGGTATGAGAAGAAGTGCATTGCATGCGACAGCTTGATAAACAATGGCGACAATGCTGAATATGAGCCGTTGCTCAAGGCGAAAACGTTGCTCGACGATATCCGTGTAGTGGAGAAGAGCGATGAGGCAGAGCAGAGTGGTGAGGTGCTTGACAAGAGCAAGGGTTTGCAGGAGCGTCTTGACGTGAAACTGAAGGCGGCGAGCCGCTCGTGGGAACAGGCTGGCGACGCTCAATTGGAGATTCCCGACTATACCCAGGCTTGCCAGTATTATGAAATTGCCAACAAGCTTGCTCCGTCTGACACGTTGCGGTATAAGATTGACATGTGTGTCGGCCGTTGACAATCGGCTGTGAGATAAATAAACGCGCAGCGGAAAACGTATACGCTTTCCGCTGCGCGTTTATTTATGTGGTAATGATTCAGTGTTCCAGATACCATTTATAGAGCGCCGGGATGCCGTCTTCCAGCTCCACTTTGTGGCGCCATCCGAGGGCGTGCAGTTTGCTCACGTCGGTGAGTTTTCGCATTGTTCCGTCGGGCTTTGACGAGTCCCAGTGGATTTCGCCTTTGAATCCTACGGCGTTTTTCACCATCTCAGCCACTTGTGCTATGGTAGCCTCTCTGCCGCTGCCGATGTTGATGTGGCAGTTGCGCACTTCCGGATTGTCGCCTTTCAGCTGGTCGAAATCGATATGTTCCATCACGTAGACCGAAGCGTCGGCCATATCCTCGCTCCAAAGGAACTCGCGGATAGGCCGTCCGGAACCCCAGAGGTTGAGCGAGCCGTTGAGTATGCCGTATTTGTCGAGCATAGCGTCGATGGCTTCATCTGCAGCCTTGCCGTCGACATCGCCCACCGGACGGCGGTCAAGGTCGCGGCGAATGCCTTCGCGGTCGCCTTCCATGCGCAGGCGCGCCAGATGGAGTTTGCGTATCATTGCCGGCAGCACGTGGCTGCTTACGAGGTCGAAATTGTCGTTAGGACCGTATAGGTTGGTCGGCATCACGGCGATGTAGTTTGTGCCGTATTGCAGGTTGAAACTCTCGCACATCTTCAGTCCGGCGATTTTTGCGAGTGCGTAAGGCTCGTTTGTCCATTCGAGCGGAGATGTCAGCAACGCGTTCTCGGGGATTGGTTGAGGAGCCTCGCGGGGATAGATGCACGTGCTTCCGAGAAACAGTAGTTTCTTGACGTTGTGCCGGAAACTTTCGCCGATTACGTTCTGCTGTATCTGCAGGTTGCGCCAGATGAAGTCGGCGCGATAGATGCTGTTAGCCATGATTCCGCCCACGAAAGCCGCGGCAAGAATCACATAGTCGGGCTTTTCGGCGTCGAAAAATTCGCGCACCGCCACTCCATCGAGCAGGTCGAGCTCGGCATGCGTGCGTCCCACAAGGTTTGTATAGCCTTTCTGCTGGAGGTTTTTCCAGATAGCCGAGCCTACGAGTCCGCGGTGTCCGGCAACATATATTTTAGCGTCTTTTTCCATTTTTCTGTCTGCTAAATCATTCGTTCGGATTCGGAGCCATGTTTGCGTATCATAGCCATATCATGGTCCACCATAATGTGTACGAGTTGTTCAAACGACGTCTTGCGGGGATTCCAACCTAATTTTGTGCGGGCTTTTGTAGGGTCGCCGAGCAGCTGCTCCACCTCGCAAGGACGGAAATATTTAGGATCCACCTCGACGAGCACACGTCCGGTGGCAATGTCGATGCCTTTTTCATCCACACCTTCGCCTTCCCAGCGCAGAGTGATTCCGGCGCGGGCGAAAGCATGCTCAGTAAACTCGCGTACGGAGTGGAATTCGCCAGTGGCAATGACAAAGTCATCAGGCTCGTCCTGCTGAAGAATCAGCCACATGCACTCCACATAGTCGCGGGCATAGCCCCAGTCGCGACGGGCGTTGAGATTGCCGAGATACAGTTTGTCCTGAAGTCCGGCAGAGATGCGGGCCACGGCGAGCGTGATTTTGCGCGTCACGAATGTTTCGCCTCGCCGCTCGCTCTCGTGGTTGAAGAGAATTCCGTTTACGGCATACATGCCGTAACTCTCGCGATAGTTCTTGGTTATCCAGTAGCCATAAAGTTTGGCGCATCCGTAAGGGCTGCGCGGGTAGAACGGAGTGGTTTCGCGCTGAGGCACTTCCTGCACCTGTCCGAACAGCTCCGACGTGCTGGCTTGATAAATGCGGGTTTTTTTGTCGAGCCCGAGCATTCTTACCGCCTCAAGCAGGCGCAGAGTTCCGATGGCGTCGGTGTCGGCAGTGTATTCCGGCACTTCAAACGACACTTTCACATGGCTTTGTGCCGCAAGGTTGTAGATTTCATCAGGCTGCAACTCCTGAATGATGCGGATCAGCGAACTTGAATCGGTCATGTCGCCGTAGTGCAGGTTGATGAGCCGGCGGCGCTTCATGTCGCGCACCCATTCGTCGAAATAAAGGTGCTCGATGCGACCGGTGTTGAAAGAAGAACTGCGGCGGATTATGCCGTGCACGTCGTATCCCTTATCAAGCAGAAATTCAGCCAGAAACGAACCGTCCTGGCCGGTGATGCCTGTGATCAATGCTACTTTTTGCTTTTCAGCCATAGTTTTTTTATGATGATTTTTTGATTAGCTATTTGTTGAAAAACTCTTTGATTTTGTCTGCCACATAGCGCAGCTCCTCTTCTTTAAGGCCGGAACCGCTTGGCAGGCATAAGCCTCTGTCAAACAGAGTTTCGCACGTTGTGTCGCCATAGTAGGGCGCGTCGGCGAAAACGGGCTGCATATGCATAGGCCGCCACAGACGGCGCGTTTCCACACCGGCGTCGAGCATGAACTGCCGCAGAGATTCCGGGTCTTTTCCGGTTTTCGGGTCGATTAAGACCGTCGACAGCCAGAAGTTGGAATTGAAGTCGGTGGAAGGATTCTGCTGAACGCTCACACCTTCGATGCCAGCCAATTCTTTTGTGTAGAAATCATGGATTGCGCGGCGCAGTTCCACGTGAGGCTGCAGCACGTCCATCTGTCCGCAGCCAATTCCGGCGCTCACGTTGCTCAGTCGGTAATTGTAGCCGATTGTCTCGTGGTAGTAGTACGGCCGCTGCTCGCGAGCTTGTGTGGCATAGAATTTCACGCGGTCGGCTTCCTCTTTGGAGTGGCACACCAATGCGCCGCCACCCGATGTGGTGATAATCTTGTTTCCGTTGAAACTCAAGCATCCGTAGTTGCCGAGAGTTCCGCATTTCTTGCCTTTGTATTCCGAGCCGAGAGCCTCGGCGGAGTCTTCTACGATAGGAATGCCGTATTTGTTGGCTATTGCGCGGATTTCATCCATCTTAGCCGGCATGCCATAGAGATAAACGGGGATTATTGCTTTTGGATAATGTCCAGTCTGCTTCTTGCGGTCTATAATCGCTTCTTCCAGCGCGTTAGGCGACATGTTCCATGTGTCGGGCTCGCTGTCGACAAACACAGGGTCGGCGCCCTGGTATTTTATTGGGTTGGCGCTTGCGGCGAATGTGAATGATTGGCAAATCACCTCATCTCCAGAGCCAACACCGAGGGCAACCAGTGCAAGATGGATGGCAGCTGTGCCTGCGCTGAGAGCCACAACGTTTGGCGCGCCGAGATATTTCTCAAGTCTATGTTCGAATTCATCAACATTTGGACCAAGAGGAACAATCCATTCCGATTCGAAGGCTTTCTCCACCCAGTCGCGTTCAGTACCTCCCATGTGGACGTATGAAAGTAAAATACGAGGTTTCATAATTTTTGATTTTTCAATGCAAAATTAATGAAAAATCATACAAGTTGGACAAAAAAGAGAAAAGGCTTTCAAAATAAAGGGTCAATAAACCGAAATTCAGCTTTTTAAAGCCCTCATGGCATTGAGCACGGCGATAACCGTCACTCCGACATCGGCAAACACAGCCATCCACATTGTGCCGAGTCCGAAAACGGCGAGAATAAGGATGGCGGCTTTGACACCGATTGCAAACCACACGTTCTGGCGGGCGATGGCTATGGTGCGTCGGGCGATGGCTATAGCGGTGGCTATTTTCGACGGTTTGTCGTCCATAAGCACTACGTCGGCAGCGTCTATCGCCACGTCGCTGCCAAGCGCGCCCATGGCAATGCCCACATCGGCGCGTTTAAGCACCGGCGCATCGTTGATGCCGTCGCCCACAAACGCCAGATTCTTTCCCGCAGGCTTTTCGTTGAGCAGCCGCTCAACGTGTGCCACTTTGTCTGACGGAAGAAGTTCGGAATGATATTCGTCGATGCCCACTTTCTCAGCCACATCTTTTGCCGTGCTCTCGCGGTCTCCGGTCAGCATCACTGTGCGTTCCACTCCAGCCCGTTTCAGCGAGGCCACAGCCTCTGCGCTGTCGGCTTTTATTTGGTCGTTGATTACGATGTGTCCGGCATATCGCCCGTCGACAGCCACATGGACGATTGTGCCGGGAAGATGGCAGTCGTGCCACTCCATATTGATGTCGTCCATCATCTTGCTGTTGCCCACGCATACCGTGTGCCCGTCTACGGTGGCCTTCACGCCACGTCCGGCAATTTCTTCAACGTCGGTCACCGCGCATCCGTCGCTTGCCTCTTTAGGGAACGCGTTGCGCAGAGCCGCGCCGATGGGGTGGGTGGAAAAGTGTTCCACATGGGCGGCGAGATGCAGCAGTTCTTTCTCGTTGTAGTTGGAAGGATGCACAGCCTCGACGGCAAATTCGCCACGTGTCAGCGTGCCTGTCTTGTCAAACACCACTGTTCCCAGCCGCGACAATGTGTCGATGTAGTTGCTGCCTTTTATCAGTATGCCTTTGCGTGACGCTCCGCCGAGTCCGCCGAAAAATGTCAGCGGCACGCTTATTACCAATGCGCATGGACACGACACCACCAAGAATATCAACGCCCGGTGAAGCCATGTGGTGAACGAGTCAATGAAAGCCGCTGATGAAAGCAATGGCGGCAGAAAGGCGAGAATCAGGGCGGCGATGACAACGACAGGGGTGTAGACGCGTGCGAATTTGGTTATGAACGATTCGCTGCGCGACTTGCTCTCGTTGGCATTTTCCACAAGGTCTATGATTTTTGCGACGGTGCTTTCGCCGAAAGTCTTTGTCGTCTTGACGCGCAGCAACCCGGAGAGATTGATGCATCCTGATGAAATATCGTCGCCTTTGCTGATTTCGCGTGGCATGCTTTCGCCAGTCAGCGCCACGGTGTTGAGCGATGATGTGCCAGAAACCACAATGCCGTCGAGCGGCACTTTCTCTCCCGGCTTGACAATGATTGTTTCGCCCACAGCCACCTCCTCCGGAGCTATCGTCATCTCGTCTCCGTTGCGTTCCACATGGGCGGTGTCGGGGCGTATTTCCATCAGGTGGGAGATGCTGTCGCGGCTTCTTCCTTCTGCATATTCCTCAAAAAGTTCGCCTATTTGGAAAAACAACATGACAAACACAGCCTCGGCGAATTCGGTGTCGGCGCCTGGCATAAAGCCGATGCACAGGGCACCGATGGTGGCTATGGTCATCAGAAAGTCTTCGTTGAAGACGTCGCCGGCGACGATGCCTTCGGCGGCTTCTTTCAATGTGTCGTGTCCTACGAGAAGATAGGGCACAAGATATATCAACAGCAGCTGCCATAGTGGCAGACTGCAGTAGTGTTCAATCAAAGCGGCTCCCGAGAGCAGGATGGTTGTCGCTGCGATGATGGCGATTTTGCTTTTCAGGCTGTCGTGCCCGTTGTGTACATGTTCCATAAATCTACGTTTTATCCTTTTGTCGGTGCAAATTTATGGTAAAATTGTTGCAACCTGGTTGCAACGTTTCTATATGTGCATCAAGTCGCGGTAGATGTCGAGCGCAGCCTCCACTTGTTTTACGTCGACCTCGCAGCCCGTCTCGGCGTTGCCTACATTGTGGAGAAGCGTGAAGTTGAGTTCGCCGTGCTCGCTTTTCTTGTCGTGGCGCATAAATTCGATGAGCTCTGGATAGTCGTCGCACGTGATGTGGAATGCACCATAGTGGCGGCACACGTAGTCGGCAAGACGATAGAGTTCGGCTGATGGAAATCCCTTTTCGGTGTGCGACAGCACAGCCTCCACAACCATGCCCCAAGCCACGGCATATCCGTGGGGCACAGGCGAATTGCGTTTCAAGGCGAGGCTCTCGAAAGCGTGTCCTGCAGTGTGTCCGAGGTTGAGGGCGCGGCGCAGTCCTTGTTCAAACGGATCCTGCTCCACAATCCGGCGTTTCACGTTGACCGATTCCTCGACGAGGCGCAGCAAGCCGTTGCCTGCCACATTGTCAAAATCGTAGTCGAGCAATTTGTTGTAGACCGCCTCTCCGTCGAGCAGCCCGTGCTTCAACATCTCGGCATAGCCTGACTTCAGTTCGCGTTCGGGCAGGGTGCTGAAAAAAACAGTGGAGATTATCACAGTCTCTGCCTCCTTAAACACTCCGATTTCATTTTTCAGACCGTTGAAATTCACGCCCGTCTTTCCTCCCACAGCCGCGTCGACGGCGCTGAGCAGCGTTGTCGGGACGTTGATGAAGCGGATGCCACGTTTGAATGTGGCGGCGGCAAAGCCACCGAGGTCGGTCACTACGCCTCCTCCGATGTTAACAAGCAGAGATTTGCGGGTGGCGCCACCTTTCTGCAGTGCATTCCAAACGGCTTGTGCGCTGTCAAGGTTTTTGTCGATGTCGCCAGCTGGGATGACAATTTTCTGCCATTCAGAATGGAGGCGGAAAGAAGCGAGACTCTCGCGCTCCACATTCTCGTCGGTCAGAACAAACACGTTGCGTGGCGACAGTTGCTCGACGGCTTTGTTCAAGGCATCGCCGACAGAGTTTGTGAAAATAACGTTCTGATGTTTCATAACTGTTGCTTTCTGAGGTTGATGATAGATGGCAGAGCGTCGGCAAACGCTTCCATGGTTGGATATACGATGTCGGCACCGTTTTCAAGCATGATGTCTTCCGGAATAGGTCCGGTGGTGATGCCGATGGTGAAGCATTTTGCCGCACTTCCGGCCTTCACGCCGAGAGGCGCGTTCTCAATCACGATCGACTGCCATGGCTGCACTCCAGCTTTGTCCATTCCCATAAGGTATGGTTCTGGGTCTGGTTTGCCGTGACGCACATCGTGGGCGGTCACCTTCAGCGGTGCGGAGAAAATGCCTGGATAGTCGGCGTTCAGACGGTCGAGCAGGGTGGCTTGTCCGGAGCCCGTGACAAGCACGCGGGCGATGTCGGCATCGCGCAGCGTGTTGAGCATCCGTGCAGTGCCCTGTATCTGACCCACCTTGCCCAGAGCCGTGAAATATTCGGCTTTCTTTGCATATATCGCCTTGCATTCATCATCGCTGACGTTGTCGCGGTTGCATTCGCGCTCTTCCATAAGTCGGATTATCGCCGCTCCGGTCATACCTTCATACAGGAAAAACTCGTTGTCGGCATAGTGCCATCCTCTTTCCGCGGCAAGACGTTTCCATGCGCGCGAGTGGTTGGGCATTGAGTCGTAGAGCACACCGTCCATGTCGATTAGGGCGGTGCTTATCGGCGTGGCGGAAAAGCCAGTGCGTTTTAGGTAGTCGGCGTATGCAGTTTCTTCTCTTGTCATGATTGTTTGTCAGTTTTTAGGCTTGACCGCCTCTTTTTCGCGTATCGCTGCAGAGCTGCGCGTTGAGCGGCGTTTCTTGCCTTTTTTATCTTTTGTTTTCTTGTCGGTTTTTGATGGTTGAGCCACCGCTGTCGTGTCGGAAGCCTCAATCAGCCCGTTGGCAATCAGTTGCAGACTGTCGGCGGCTGTCAAGCGGTCGTCTTCGGTGATGGCATCAAAACCTCGGCGGCGGTTGTTGGTGTCGGGCACCGGACCGTTGTGATGGTGCTGTTCCTCACGCAGCCCGGCTTCGGCTCCGCGTCTGAAAATCTCATCCATCTGCCTGAACAGATTCTTTTTGGTGGTTTCTGTGATTGATGAGGTCTGAGCCACCTCGTTTTCCTTTAGCTTCGCCTTTCCTAATCGGAACTTCATATTGTCTCTGAGGATGTTTCCGCTCAGATTGATTCCGAATTTAAACGGAAGCGGAGAGTCGAGTACGGAAATGTGGTATTTATAGTTGGTGTCGAAGTCGTTCCATCCAACCACGGCGAGTTTGTAGCGGTCCATGCGCAGGATGAAAGGGTAGACGTCAAGTTGCGAGTTGAGCGCGGTGGCCTCTACCGAGAGGCTGTCGATCACATTGCGGTTGCGGTTCTTGAAACGCAGCATTTTCGATACCTGTCGGAATGTCTCGGTGTCGAGCAGCACAAGGTCTTTTCCGCTGATGTTGAGGGCGGCGCTCGTCGTTGGCAGTATCACGTTCATCAGAGTGTCGATTTTTGTCGTGGCTGCCAGTCGGGCGTTGATTACACCGTCGATGCCTTTCATCATTGGCATTATAGAGTCGAGTTCAGGCATTATCTTCATCAGTCGTCCCACTTTGATGTCGTGCAGGTCGAGCATCAGCCCGAGCCCGATGTCGTTGCGGTTGGCTGTTGCATAGATCATGTCGAGTTTCATCGAGCCGTCGTTGCTGTTTGCCGACAGGTCGCGCAGGCTCAACACGCCATTTTTCATGCCGATTGATGAGTGCAGACGGTTGAGCACAAGGTTGGCGTAATAGGTGGTGTCGTTCATCAGGTCGATGTCAACCACCACGTTGCTTGGCACGAGGATGGCATAGCGTATCGTATCGGCGTCTTCCTGTGTGGCGCTCTCCACCTTGCGTTGCATGTGCTCGTCATCGTCGTTGGCATTGATTGAGAACGAAATTTTTTGCTCCTCGTTGTTCGCAAAATTGTTGCCCTTGTACAATGCCGCCATTAGTTCGTTGAGGTCGAGAGTGCGAGAGTTGGCAACAAGCGAGATGGTCAGCGGGTTGCGTCGCGAGCCGAGCAGCGTGCTGCGGATATTGTCAACCGCACCCGTCAGCTGCAAATCGCTTTTGCCCACACGATAGGTTATGTTGTTGATGTTGAGTTTCTGGGTGTTGAATGTGACATCGACGTCGCTCAGACGGTTTCTGAGCGGGAAATAAGGAGTGAACAGACGGCCTCTGAGGGCTGTTATGTTTCCGTTTAAATCCCAGTTGCGTATCAGCCGCTGCCACTGCCTGTCGATGGCAAAGTCGGCGCGGAATGAGGTGTCGGCTGCCTCCTCAGCCAACCGCCTTTGTCGGCGTTCTTTTCTGTAGATTGTCCTCAGGGAGTCGCGGCTGAGATTGGGATACAGACGCTGCAGAGAGTCTATCCGAGCCTCTGTCCGTGAGTTTTGTTTCTTCACGCGCTTGTTTGCGCTCAGCTGTATGTTGCCTTCACGCAGACTCATCATCGTGGTGCGGTCCCAATAGCGTATGCGGTCTGCTTTGATGCCGAAGCTCAATATCGGAGTGCGTCCAAGTCCTTGGAACCGTCTTATTGAGGCATTTGTTTCCATCCCCGACATTTGCATCTGTGTTGAGTCGGGGAGACTCAGCATCGTAAAGCGTCCAAGCGAGATGCGTCCGCCGAGAGGTGTGATGGCTGTGGTGTCCATCAGGTTGTGCATTTCTCCGGTGCTGCCCACTCCGGCTTTTAGACGGCTGGCGGTGACATGTCCGTGCGGGTCGGCAATGATTGCCGAGTCTATTTGTATGGAAGCCATGAGAAGGTTGCGTGTGATGTTGTCCTGTCCTTTGATTTTGCTGTCGGTGCCGAAGCGAATTACGCTGTGGTCGACAAACATACGCAGCGAGTCGGAAGGCACGGAATAGCGCACGTTGCTCAGTGTGGCGTTGCCGTTGGCGCGGATGCGGTGGAAGGTGTTGACAGAAAAGTCGCTGACGTGGAATTTCACGTCGGTGTTGAGCGAGAACAGTCCGGAAATCGTGAACGGCAGTTGCTTTGGAGCAAGCCGAGATGCGCGTGCAAGGTCGAGCCGACCTTTGATTTTGGCCTTCACCGACGGGTCTTTTATTATTTCTGTAGCAGAGCCTGATATGTCAAGACTGATGCCGAATCCTTCCATCAGCAGTTTGTTGAGAGTCAGTTGGCTGGCATCGGGATTCTTCCCGTTGAACGCAATCTTTGCATCAGCGGCAAACTTGTCAATCCTGGCATTGTGGCGTGTGTTGGCAACGTAGCATTCCGGGATGGTCAGTTGCGCTGCGAATGTTGGCAGGTCTTTTCCGCCTACGACGTATGGCTTTTCAAGGTGCAGCGCCATCGACAGTTGCAGGTTGGTGCTGTATTCGTCAAGACTTTTGCGGTATTTGTCGGGGGCGTTTGCCAATACCTTGTCGTAGACCACAGGACCTATGCCTATGTCGAGTTTGTCGACCGATGTCTTGTCTGCCATCTTTATCGCCGCGCTGATTGTGGCGGGCACATCTGCTATGTTGATTGAAAAATCGTCAAGAGCCAGATTCTCGGGTTTGGCAATGTCCCAAGCCACGTCGCCTCCAAGACGGAATGGCACAGAATGGTTTATATCGGCTTCGGGAACGCTTGCTTTGACGTTGCCTCCAAAGGCGAGGCGATAGCGTTTCTCCTTGTCTTTGAAATTTAGCGAAAGGGTGTCGGTGTGCAGCGTGAAGTCCATGCCGCTTTTGAGGTCACGGTAGCGGATGCCGCGATTGTTAACGATGTTGAGGTGCTCAAGCACGAGCGACTTCAAGACGATTGGCGTGCTCTCGCTCTTTTCCTTGCTTGGCGGCACAATCATGTAGTTGTTGAGGGAGTCGTTGACCGTCACAAGGTTGACTTTCGGGGAGTCGACAAAGATTTCTTTTATCTCAACGTCCATCAATGCAAGACGCGCAAGATTGAATCGTGCGCGCATGCAGCCCACGTCGAGCAGCGAGTCTACGCCTGCTGGCAGCGAAGCCTTATGCTTGTCGAGCGTGCGAGAGCGCACATTTAGACCATCGACGTCGATGGTCATGTATGGGAACGTTTTCCATACGGTCAGTTCCATACGCTTGATTTTAACATCCGCGTTGAGGTTCTCGTTGGCAAGGCGTTCGGCAATAGGTGTCAGCCGGTCGGGTGTCAGAATCCACACCGTCAGGCACAGCGCCATTACCAGCAGCGCCGCCACCGACCCGACAGTCCATGCTGCCGTTTTCAGTGTTAGTGCAAGCCATCGAGGCATACGCTTGTCTACTGGCTTCGCAGCCTTTTCTGTCGCTGTTTTCTCTGATATGTTTTTGTTTGTATTCTCTTCCATAATCGATTGATAGTGCAAAAATACAAAAAAATGGCGAATGAAAAGGGATTTTAGATGTCTGGTATGTCGGTGATGTAGCCGTTCATTATGGCATATACGCTCAGTCCGGAGATACTGCGTATGCCGAGTTTGGCTGAAATATTCTTGCGATGGGTCAATACGGTGTTGATGCTGATAAACAGACGGTCGGCTATTTCTTTGTTGGTCAACCCTTTTGCCAACAGGCAAAGCACGTCGATTTCACGTTGCGACAGCTCGTTGCCGTCGGAGCGGTTGTGGCGCGACATCTCGATTATGTCGCCGAGTTGCTTTAGAAATGCAGCCTCGTCGCAATGGCGG
>ENA-UEYI01000281-UEYI01000281.1-human-gut-metagenome-genome-assembly--contig:-NODE-281-length-53021-cov-8.784659_pt1 | contig 53021 bp, 39 predicted proteins | sample MGYA00242900_ERZ507916 | MGnify/ENA primary metagenome ERZ507916 (study PRJEB26167, sample SAMN06115521) | human gut metagenome | host: Homo sapiens | place: China:Chongqing | collected 2015-09-02...
ACGTATTGTTTCCACCCGCATAGCGGGTGGTTTTTTGTTTCGCGCCTGCCAGGCGCTCAACAGGCTAAAGCCCATAATAAAAAAGCCGCCCTTTGCGGGCGGCTTTTTTGCGCTCCCTGTCAGCACAGCAGGGCGGCGAACTGTTCCACCGGGAGCGGCCGGCTGAGCAGATAGCTCTGGGCCCTGGGACAGCCCAGTTTGCGCAGGACAGCCAGCTGTTCCTCGGTCTCCACGCCCTCGGCAACGGTACGGATGCCCATATCCTCCGCAGCCTCGATGACCAGACGCAGCAGACGCTGCCGTTTGTCGCTGCCGCACAGGTCATCCATCAGGCTCTTGCCCAGCTTGAGCTCATCGAAGCCCAGACGCGCCAGGATCATGAGATTGGCATAGGCCACACCAAAATCGTCGATGGCCACCCGGAAGCCTTTGGCCCGGATGCTGTCCACGACCTTCTGGAACGTACGGTAATCCTCCGTACTGGCCGTTTCCGTGATCTCCACCTGCAACAGCTCGGCCGGGATGTCGAACTTTTGCCTGATCTCCTCCAGCCTGTCGGCCACTTCAGGAAAGGCCAGCGTTGTGCGGGAAAAATTCACGGCCACAGGGACCAGCGGTTTTCCCTCGTCCCGCCAGCGTTTCAGGCAGGCACAGACCTTGCCGAACACATGCAGGTCCACCTGCGGCATGGCGTACAGGGATTCCAGAAGGGGGATGAATTGCGTGGGCGGGATGACCTTGCCCTCGCTTATCAGGCGCAGCAGGATCTCGCCGCCGACCACCGCGCCATCCGCCACCCGGAACTGGGGCTGGCAATACAGGGTAAAGCTGTCCGAGGCCAGCAGCTCTTCCAGACGGCCGGGCCGGGCCAGGTCGAGGACGTCGTCCAGCCCGCTCCGGTAACGACCGCTCTGGGGCGACGAGCGGTAAAAATCCCGCTTGGCGGCAAACATCCGGGCATCGGCGGCGATCAGGCCTTCGCCTATATCGTCTTCGCGGCGCACCCAGGCGCAGCCTACAGAAGCGGTAAAGCCCAGCGTCCCGGCAAACAGGGAACGCACCCGCTCCACATCCCTGCGGAACTCCCGTTCGTCCCCTCCCTGCCACAGCAGGACAAATTCGTCACCGCCCATGCGGTATACGGCCGTATCCGGCAGGAGCTCATGGACCGAACGGCTCACCGCTGCCAGGACGGCGTCCCCGCCGCTGTAGCCGTCGCCGTCATTGATGTCCTTGAGGCCGTTGATGTCCAGGAAGATGACGCCGATGTCGGCATCCCGCTTCTGCACGTCGCGCTGGAAAGCATTGCGGTTGAACACCCCGGTCAGCTGGTCGTGATAGCTGAGGAAATGCAGCTCGCTCAGCGAATCCCGCCGCCACAGGGAGGAGCTGAGGAAAAACTTCATGGATGACAGCAGCACCCGGGAAGAATCGATGCGCTCGGGGTCCAGGTTGTCCACCCCCACGAAACCGCGCAGGCTCTTGCCGTTCCAGAGCGGGAACACCAGCAGGGAGTGGATGTCCTGCCGCTTGAGCACGGCGTATTCTTCAGGGCTGGTCACACGCAGGCTTTCCAGATCCGTGATCAGGATGGGCTGGTGGGCGTGAAAATTGGGCATCCAGCGGGCAATGACGCCCACAGGGACATTGGCCAAAAATTCCTTTTGGGGCACGACGCCCTCTCGGCACCATTCAAAGGTATTGCGGACGACATCGTCGGAAAATTCGAAGATGTAGGCTCTGTCCGCCTGCAAATATTCGCCGATGGCGGCCAGCACGTCGTCGATCAGGAAAGGCAGGTCGGCATCCTGCCGGTACAGCTTGCGGGCACAACGGTTGATGAAGTTCTGCAGGGAAAGATTCTTGTCCAGCTGTTCCTGCAGGAGCACATGCTCCGTGATGTCCGAGGCGATCTCCGTCCTGACCTGCCTGCCGTTGAACTCGCAAATGCTGTCGCTCAGCAAAAAATGGCGTCCGACAAGCTGGTTGTAGAACTTCCATACATAGCAGCCGTCCTGGGAAAGCTTGCCGTTGGTACAAAAAGGACAGGGATCCCGCCGTCCCTGCAGGATCTCGTAACATTTGCCATGCAATCTCTGGGGGATGTGGAACTCTTCTGCCAGGGCCCTGTTGTAGTAGAGCAGCTCGTAGGTCTCCATATCGGCGATGTAGACCAGCTCCTGCAGGTTATCCAGGATCTTTTCATGCATGTTCATGATGCTACCCGAAAGAAGGACTGAAAAAATGCGGAATCGGCGGCGAAACCATGTAAATGAGTTCCAATAGCACGGGACAGATGCAGCGTAAAGGAAGGAAACACCCCAAAAGCCGCCACCGGACAAAAATATCCTTTCCCCGCCATATCCTTGAGCAATCTTCGCAAGTCGGGTACAAGTCTCCCGTTGCCGCCGTCCGGGGTGGCACGCCGGCTGTTTTTCCCTTTTTTTATGCAAGACATACGGAACCACCCATGTCAAAAGTCGTCATCATCACTACCGGCGGCACCATCGCCATGCAGCATGACAGCGTGACCGGTGCGGCCGTGCCCGCTGTCAGCGGTGCGGACCTTGTCCGGGCCATCCCCGGCCTGGGCAGCGTCTGCGATCTGGAAGTACGCGAGTTCGACAACCTGCCGAGCCCGGCCATCACCCCTGACCACATGTTCCGCCTGGCGGCCATGGTCCGGCAGTATCTGGCCATGGACGACGTCAGCGGCGTCGTCATCACCCACGGCACGGACAGTCTGGAAGAAAGCGCCTATTTCCTCGATCTTTCCCTGGAAGGCCACAAGCCTGTCTGTTTCACGGCAGCCATGCGCTCCGGTGACGAGCTCAGCCCCGACGGGCCGCGCAACATCCTGGCGGCCGTGCGCGTGGCGGCCTCACGCTCGGCCCGCAACATGGGCAGCCTTGTGGTCATGAACGAGCAGATCCACGCCGCCCGCGAAGTCACCAAGACCCACGCCGCCAATGTGGCCACCTTCCAGTCCCCCTGGTGGGGCCCCCTGGGGGTGGTGGACGGCGACAGGGTCATCTTCCGTAGGGCCCAGCTGGGCCGCCAGACCTTTTTGCCCCACAGCCTGTGCAAAAAGGTCGACCTCATCAAGCTGGTCACCGGTTCCGATGCCGCCTATCTGGACTTTGCCGTCTCGCGCGGTGTGGACGGCATCGTGGTGGAAAGCTTCGGCCGCGGCAACGTGCCGCCCTATGTGATCCCCGGTATCGCGCGCGCTCTGGAGAAGGGGATTATCGTGGTCAACGCCACCCGCACGGGCGGCCGCGTGCTGGACGAATACGGCTACGAGGGCGGCATGCTGCAACAGCACAAGATGGGCGTCATCATGGCCGGAGAACTGAGCGCCGCCAAGGCCCGCCTCAAGCTCATGCTCATCCTCAGCCAGTACGGCCCCGACGGTCGTCCCGATCCCGCGGAAGTGGCCCGCTACTTCGAGCACAGCATGTGATCCTGCGGCGGGTGGCCCCGCCCCCAAAGCATGCCCAAAGGCCGGAGCCTCTCCGGCCTTTTTTTATCCGTTCCCGGCCTGTCCCGGCCGCATGCCCTGGCCCGGAATCCGCTTGCCTTCGACCGGGACGAACGCGATACTGGCAAAAGATCCGGCAGCGGGACCCGTCCCGTTCCGGGATCTCTCCAAAGGTCCGCCTTCCTGTGGCCGGCCTTTTCCCGAGCATACCCCGATGGAGGGAACCCATGCGTACCTTGCTGACTTCGGCCCTGTGCGCCGCCCTGCTGTCCTGCGGCCCCGGCGTTGCCTGGGCGGCTCCTGCTCCCGATGCCGCGGACATGAGCAAACCGGCCACGGAGCACACCCGCGCCGCCCACGCGGCCATGAGCAAAGAAGTGGACTTTGCCGACCGGCAGGATTTTCAGGATGCCCAGCGCGGCTTTCTGGCTCCCCTGCCGGAAAGGGGCCGCATCCTCGACGCCAACGGCCGCGAGACCTGGAACCTGGCCCCCTATGATTTTCTGGCCCCGGCCATGAGCCGCGACTTTCCGCCGTCGGTCATCATGCCCACTCAGGCGCCGGATACGGTCAATCCTTCCCTGTGGCGGCAAAGCCAATTGGTGCTGCGCGACGGCCTCTACAAGGTCGTGGACCGCCTCTACCAGATCCGCAATGCCGACCTTTCCAACATGACCATCATCGAGGGCGACAGCGGCATCATCGTGGTCGATCCGCTCATCTCCGCCGAAAACGCCGCGGCGGCCCTCAAGCTCTATTACGCCCACCGGCCGCACAAGCCGGTGGTGGCCGTCATCTATTCCCACAGCCATGTGGACCATTACGGCGGCGTGCACGGTGTGGTGGATGAAAAGGACGTGGCCGCCGGCAAGGTGCGGATCATCGCGCCCGGGGGCTTCATGGAAGCGGCCGTGGCCGAGAACGTGCTGGCCGGCAATGCCATGAGCCGCCGGGCCCAGTACATGTACGGCTCCCTGCTGCCGCCCTCGCCGCGCGGGCATGTGGGCGCCGGGCTGGGGCTGGCCACCTCCCGCGGCACGTCGGGCCTGCTGGAGCCCACCCGCCTCATCGAAAAGGATGGCGAGACCCTGCAGCTGGACGGCCTGACCTTCATCTTCCAGATAGCGCCCAACACCGAGGCCCCGGCGGAGATGCACTGGTACATCCCTGAGCTCAAGGCCCTGACCGCCGCCGAGAACTGCACCCACACCATGCACAACCTCTACACCCTGCGCGGGGCCAAGGCGCGCGATCCCCTGTGCTGGAGCCGTGCTCTGGACGAGAGCCTGCAGCGCTGGGGCGGCGAGGCGGAGGTCCTGTACGGCATGCACCACTGGCCCGTCTGGGGAGCGGAACGGGTGCGTACCGAGCTGGGCCTGATGCGGGACCTGTACCGCTACATCAATGACCAGACCATGCATCTGGCCAATAAAGGCCAGACCATGCTGGAGATCGCAGAGACCCTGCGTCTGCCTCCCGAACTGCAGCGGGTCTTCAGCCTGCGCGGCTATTACGGCAGCCTCAACCACAATGCCAAGGCCGTGTACAACTATTATCTGGGCTGGTTCGACGGCAATCCCGCGCACCTGCACATGCTGGCCCCGGTGGAGGCCGCCCGTAAATATGTGGAATACATGGGCGGTGCCGATGCCGTCCTGAAGCGGGCCCGCAAGGACTTTGAGGCCGGCCAGTACCGCTGGGTGGCCCAGGTGCTCGACCACGTGATCTTTGCCGAGCCGGACAACAAGGCCGCCCGCGAGCTGGCCGCAGATGCCCTGGAACAGCTGGGCTATCAGGCCGAGAGCGCCCCCTGGCGCAACTTTTACCTGAGCGGCGCCCGCGACCTGCGGGGCCTGCCGCCCGCCGTGCCCGCCAATGCCGCCAGCCCCGTCAACACGCAGGCCAGGGCCATGCCCGCGGCCCTGTACTTCGACTATCTGGGCGTGCGTCTGGATGGAATCCGGGCCCAGGGCAAGACGCTGGATCTGCTCATCCGCCTGACAGACACGCAGGAAGGCTGGGAACTGCATCTGGCCAACAGCGTGCTCACGGCGCACAGGGCGGATCGTGACCGTCGTGCCCCCCTGCTCACCTGCACCCGCCTTCAGATGATGGCCCTGTTCGAAGGCCGCCTGACGCCTGAACAGGCCGTGCAGCAGGGCCTGCTCCAGAACGCCGCACCGGTGAAGGAACTGCTCTCCCTGCTGGACAGCTTCCGTCCCGATTTTCAGCTGGTGCTGCCGTAAACCATCCCTGCTGACGCAAAACGGGAGGACGGCCACAGCGGTCGTCCTCCTTTTTTTCTGCGCGTGGAACGGCCACGGGCAACGTCACGGGAGCTGCCGGGCCCTCAGGGCATCAGACACGTCCCATGAAGAGAAAGAGCGTATGCAGGACGCTCAGCGAACAGAGCAGCGCCTGCTCCACCCACGCTCCGCCCCGTCCGCAGCAACGGATCTCCAGGGCTCTATGACGGCAGACGGACATGCAGTCCCGGCACAGGGTGCAGCGCCAGTCCGGGCCGGTGACCCTGCCGTCCCCGTCCAGCCGCAGGGCGCCGTATCGGCAGACCCGCGCACAGGCCCCGCATCCCGTGCAGTGCCCGTTCCGGCGCAGACGCCACGGGGAGAGACGCGCCAGCAGGTTGGCCGTCATCCCCAGCGGACAGATGCCGCAACAATACACCGGGATGCCCAGCTTCCGGCTCAGCCAGAGGGCACAGGGCAACAGGGCCAGCCCCAGCGCCAGCGCGAAGACCAGGGCCCAGGGCCACGGCAGCCCGGCAAGGCGCAGCCCCAAAGGCAGGAGCAGGCTCACGGCCAGCAGGCCCCAGCGCATCTTGCGCCAGAGCGCGGGCACGCCCCGGCCGCTGCGGGGCCCGGCATCCGCCGCCCGGGCATCCCAGACGCCCAGATAGCACAAATGGCTGCACCAGGCACTGCCCGCCAGCAGCAGCGAGACCGCGAACAGCCCGGGCATGAAGAGCGAGCCCCCGCCCCGGTACAGCGGGCCGGACAGGATGAGTCCCGGCACGGGCAGGTGCGGTACGCCCTGCAAAAGGAACAGGCTGTGCAGGAAAAGCCCCGCCAGCAGCTGCCCGAAAAACACGCAGGAAAACAGCAGCCAGATGCGCCGCCGCCATACGGGGGCCCGACGCCTGTCCGCAAGCCAGCCATAGACGAGGCCCGCCCACAGACCGGCCAGCAGGGCCTGCACCGCTCCCCAGCCCGGTACGAGCCGGTGCAGCAGCAAAAGATCAGGCCGCAGCCCGTCCGGCAGCAACAGCAGGGCCGAGACCAGCAGACAGGCGAGCGCCTGGGCACGGGGACCGGAGACCTCGCCCCTGCGGCAGGCGCGACTGCGCAGGGCTGCGGCCGCCAGCAGGGTCAGCGCGGCCACCGCACCCAGTATGCAGACCATCCTCAGCCAGTCCTGGCCCAGTTGCAGACGCCAGCGGGCCAGGGCCAGCGTCGTCATGCCCCACTCCGCGGCCAGCCCCAGCAAAAAGACCGCGGCACTGCGCCGCAGCCAGGCCACCGGCCGCCAGAGCAGCCCGGCCCAGACCAGACAAACACAAGCAAGGCCATGCTGCCCGCTGCGAAAAAAATGGGCTGCCCCCAGCACAAAGGCCAGCGAGGCCCCCGCCAGAGCCGCGCGGCCCTTCCATCTCCCCGGCTGGGGACACGCCCGGGGCGCGGCCTCCATCTGCATGCTGCCGTCCATCCTGCCCTCCTGCCTGTTTGGCCGCCTTCCACGAGGACGGCCTGCCTGTTGTCCCCCGCTGTCACGTCCCCAATGGTCGCATCAGCGTGAGCAGGCCAATCTTGCCACAGCGCCCGCCTCCGGGCTGTGCTCGCAGCCACACGAGCGCGTACGATCTGCTTTTCAGAAAAATATGTGGGACGGGATGATGACAAAATACCTCGCACAGCTGCGGGCGGCATGCTCCATTCCGCAAAATGGAACGGAGGTCTGGTATCTCCATGCGAAATGGGGAAGGACAGGCTCTCCCGCAGGCCTTTCCCCATCCGTCAACTGAAAGAAAGGAGGTCCCATGCCCAGCCATACCGATCCCCTGTTCGACCGTGCCGCCGGTTGTCTCATGGGCCAGATCGCCGGGGATTCCCTGGGCGGTCTGGTTGAGTTCTGTTCCCCGGCCACCATCCGCGAACGCTATCCCGACGGCCCCCGTCTGCTGGAAGACGGCGGTACCTGGAACATCCTGGCCGGGCAACCCACGGACGACTCGGAAATGGCCCTCATGCTGGCCCGTCTGCTGGCCGAAGCCGTAGAATATGATGCCGAAGAAGCCCGCCGCCGTTATCTTTTCTGGCTGGAGAGCGGCCCCTTCGACATGGGCCGGACCATCGCCCTTGGCCTGCGCGGGCATCCCGACCCGGACAGCCAGGCCAACGGCGCTCTCATGCGCGTGAGCCCTCTGGGCATCTTCGGCGCCACCCGCCACTGGCACGACGTGGCACGCTGGGCGCAGCAGGATGCGGCCCTGACCCATGCCCATCCGGTCTGCCAGCAGGCCAATGCCCTGTATGCCTGCCTCATCGCGCAGGCCATCCGCAGCGGCGATTCTCCCCAGGACCTGTACGCCTGGCTGCTCAGGCTTGCCCGGCGGCAGCGGCTTGAGCCCTGTCTGTACGAGATCCTGGAGCTGGCTCCGCACGAAGCGCCTGCGGATTATGTACACAAAATGGGCTGGGTCCGCATCGCCCTGCACAATGCCCTGTGGCAGCTGCTGCACGCGCCCACGCTGGAGGAAGGCGTGGTGGATACCGTGCGGCGCGGCGGTGATACGGACACCAACGCCGCCATCTGCGGGGCCCTGCTGGGGGCCGTGTACGGTCTGGAAGCCATCCCGGCGCAATGGCGGCAAGCCATCCTTGCCTGCCGCCCGCAGGCCGGACGACCGGGCGTGCACCACCCCCGCCCTGACTGTTTCTGGCCCGCCGATGTGCCGGACCTTGTCCCCCGCCTGCTGGAAGACCGCCGCGATTTCCGCTGGGAACGCTTCTGCTCCACGGAAGACGACCTGCCCACGCTCATCCGCAAGTCCTGATGCCGCGGGACGGCCCGTCCCATGAAGCCCCGGCCGGACAGGCCGGGCGGGAACGCTTTACACACTGCCCAAAGCCCGCCATAGTGGACGGATATGACGGCTGCATGTCCGCACAAGGAGGGGCTTATGGCTGAAACCATGCATGCACTGGTCTATCACGGTACCAACGACCTGCGGCTGGAGGAACGTCCCCTGCCGCAGATACAGGATCCGCGCGACGCCATCGTCAAAGTGGAACTTTCCAGCATCTGCGCCAGTGACCTGCATATCCGCAACGGCGCGGTACCGCGTGCCCTGCCCGGCACGGTGCTGGGGCACGAATTCGTGGGCGAAGTGGTGGCAACGGGCAGCGAGGTGCGCAAAGTGCGCCCCGGCCAGCGTGTGGCCGCCAATGTGGAAACGTTTTGCGGTACCTGCTGGTTCTGCCGCCAGGGCTACGTCAACAACTGCCGTCACGGCGGCTGGGAGCTGGGCTGCCGCATCGACGGCTGCCAGACCGAGTATGTGCGCGTGCCTTTTGCGGACAACGGCCTCGACCCCATCCCCGATTCCCTGTCCTATCAGGACGTACTGCTGGTGGGCGACGTGCTGGCCAGCGGTTACTTTGGTGCGGAACTGGCCGCCATCCGCCCCGGCGACAGCGTGGCCGTGCTGGGGGCCGGACCTGTGGGCCTGTGCGCCATGCAGTGCGCGCGCCTGTTCGGCCCCGCGCAGGTCATCGCCGTGGACATCCTGCCCAGCCGCCTGCAGCTGGCGCAGGAACGCGGTTATGCCGATTTGACCATCGACGCCGCCGCGGATGATGTGGAAGCGCGCATCCTCGACGCCACCGGCGGTCTGGGCGCCGATGCGGTCATCGAATGCGCGGGCGGGCACGATACCTTCCAGACCGCCTGGAAAGTGGCCCGCCCCAATGCCACCGTGGCTGTGGTGGCCATGTATGAAGAAGCGCAGAGCCTGCCCCTGCACCTGATGTACGGCAAGAACCTGACCTTCCGTACCGGCGGTGTGGACGCCACCCACAGCGCGGAGCTGATCCGCCTTATCGAGCGCGGCCGCATCGACACCAACCCGCTCATCACCCACAGCCTGCCCCTGAACAAGATCCTGGAGGGCTACCGCATCTTCGAACAGCGGCAGGACGACTGCATCAAGTGCGCCATCACGCCCTGGAAGCGCTGATCGCATCCGACTTCCGTACCCAGGGGCCCTGCGGGGCCCTTTTTTTTATGGACCCCGGCTGGTTAGCTCCCCTTTCCGCCTTCCGGTCCGGGGCCGGAGAGTATCGCCTTTCCGCCGAAAAACGGAAAATGGACTTGCCTCGGGACGGCACTTCTGTCTACGCTGTCTATATTCGGGAGGCGGCTCCCTGCCGTTCCCGTCAGACCGTAACCGGAGTTGCGTATGGAACTGTTTTCCGTTCTGGGGCTGGCGGACGCTCCGGTGCTGCTGGCGGTGCTTTCACTGCTGGCCGCGCTGGTGCTTTCCCTCTTCAGCCTGATCCGTCAGGGAAGGGGGCGCTAGATGCTGGCCGATGTCCTCATCTGGGGCGGCTACATCGCCCTGTTCATCTGGCTGTCCCGCAAGGGCAGCGGGCATGATGTCATGGTCTCGGGCCGCGTGGGTTTCGGCATCCAGGCCTTTGCCTATGTGGCTACCTATATCTCCGCCGTGGCCCTGGTGGGCTTTGGCGGTCTGGCCTATGCCTACGGCATGCAGATGCTGCTGGTGGCCGCCGGTAACGTCTGGCTGGGGACCTGGATCGTCTATCGTTATCTGGCCTGGCCCACCCGCCTGTGCCAGCGCAACTTGCAGGCCCGCACCCCGGTGCAGCTGCTGGCCAACGGCCACCGCAGCCCCCTGCTGGGCCGCTGTCTGGCCCTGATCTTCGCCGTGTTCCTGGGCGTCTATGCCTCGGCCGTCATCAAGGGGGCGGCCCTGCTCCTGGCCCAGATCATGCCCGTACCCGTCTGGCTGCTGGTCTGGATCGTGGCCCTGCTGGTGGCGGCGGCCATCTATATGGGCGGCCTGCGCGGCGTGCTCTATACCGAAGCCATGCAGGGCTTCGTCATGCTGGTGGGCATCTGTATGCTCACCGTGGCCGTGTTCGACAAGGTGGGCGGCCCGGTGGAAGGCATGGCCCGGCTGGCGGAACTGGCGCCCACCGCCACGGCCAATACCGGCTTCGTCTCGCTGGCCGACGGCGGACAGGGCTGGTTCATCATCTCGCTGGTCATCGTCACGTCCGTGGCGGTCTGGGCCCAGCCCCAGATGATCCAGCGCCATTTTGCCCTCAACTCCGCCCGGCAGGTCAACCGCATCACGCCGCTGGCCATGCTGGTGCTGACCGTGCTGGTGGGCGGCGCCTACTATGTGGCCAGCCTGGCCCGCCTGTTCATGCCCGAGGTGGCCTCGCCCGATGACGTCATGCCCGCCCTGGTCAAGATGCTGCTGCCCGACATCGGCCTGCAGCTCTTCGTGCTGGCCATCGTCTCGGCCTCCCTGTCCACGGCCACGGCCATCTTCCACATCGCCGTGGCGGCCATCGCCGAAGACCTGCCGGGCCGCAAGACCTCGCGCGGCATGTGGGTCGCGGGCATCGTCTTCTGCGTGCTGCTCAGCGGCGGCTGTGCCCAGATCAAGGGGCAGATCATCGCCATGCTCTGCACCACCAGCTGGAGCATCGTGGGCTCCACGGTGCTGGTGGCCTATGTGGCCCTGGTGCGCTTCGGCAAGCGCAGCGGCCTGGCCGCCTGGTGCAGCTGCTGTGCGGGCTTCGTGAGCTGCATGCTCTGGTACCTCATGACGCACCCGCAGTTCGCCATCCTGCCCATGCCCTGGCCCTCACTGGCCACGGTGCCGCCCTTCTTCGTGGGCTTCGCCTTCTCGCTGGCCGGCTGGGGGCTCGGCTGGGCCCTGGACGGCGAAGGCCGCCGGAATTCCTCGTTCTGGCCCGCGGGCATGAAGCCCGGGATGTAGATGCAGCTTTTTGAACACGAAAAGGGGCCCTTTGCGGTGCTGTCGATGCCTGCAACGCGTCTTCGTCGCCAGCGGACACGGCCCTCACCACGCCCCGCCATACGGGGGAGCTGTCCGGCATGATGACAGTCTGCCCTGCCCAAAGATACAAAAAAAGACCGGTGGCCCGCAGCAGGGGCGCCGGTCTTTTTGTGTATCCGTTACGAGTCGAGAGGATGGTATCCGCTGTTGCCGCATCCCTTCCGGGAGATGCCCAAAGGCATGGCAACTACCTTCCGACCGCCCAGACACGCGCATTGCCGCATCAGTCCGTCGTACCGCCCTGCCGTTTCCGCAGCCACGCAGCCCGGGCCTGATGCAGCAAGGCCAGCTGCCCTGGGATGACATCCTGCCGCCGGAAATGCCGCTCCACGGTCCGGCGGGCAGCAAGGGACAGCTCCGCCAGTTGGTGCGGCTGCGCCAGTATCCCCGCCAGTGTGGGGACAAGCTCCGCCGCCCCGCACCAGAGGCATCCCCCGCCTTCCTGCAGCAGGGGCCAGCGCGACGCATCGTCCGCCAGCACCGGCACCACGCCGCAGCTCATGGCTTCCAGCAGGACCGATGCGGGAAGGCACGCGGCGTCCGGGGCCGTGATGACGGCCGCCGTGCGGAGCGCATCCCGGTAGACCGGCAACGAGAGCCGTTCCGGGACTTCCACCCCGGACGGCAAGGAAGCGGCGAGGGCCGCCAGACGTTCCCGCCCCGCGGCGCTTTCGCACAGCAGGACAGGGCGGCAGTCCGGCCGCCGCTCCAGCAATGCTTCCGCCAGGCGCAGCAGCCGCCCCACGTCCGCGGCATCCCGGACGGCACAGAGCACCAGCCCGTCCCCGTCCGCCCGGCGGCCTGCCCCGTCCCCGGCAGGGGCAAAATAGTCCGTATCCACCGGGTACGGCAGCGCGACCGCGTGCGGCACCCGTTCCCCATACGGGTGGGGCCGCCCTGCCGTCAGGCTGACGACAAGGGCGCATTGCCGCATCTGGCGGCATTGCAGCAAATGGCGGACAAGGCCCTTGCCGTCCCCGGCCAGCCCGTCAGACGGCAAACTTTCCGCAAAGCAGGCCACGAAGGCTTCGGGGAACGCATCCCTGAGGAACAGGCCCTGTTCCAGAGCGGAAGAAAGCAGCACCATGTCCGGCACAAAGCCGCTCTGCCGCAGCAGACGGAATGCCTGCAGGGCCTGCCGCCCCATCTCCACGGCCCTGTCCAGGGAGGTTCCGGCCCCGTTCCCGACAAGACGACGGGAACGGGAAGGCGAAAGCACCACATGTCGCACCCCGGGCACACTGAAATCCCGTCTGCCCCGACAGGAGGCGAAAAGGATCTCATGCCCCGGCTGCGCGGCAAAGGCCGCCAGCAACGGGCCCAGATCTCCCGGGAAGGTGTGGTTGACGAAAAGGATGCGCATGGAAGCTCCAGCGGATTGCCAAAAGGCGGGGCGGCCTTTGGGCCGCCCCGCCGGGATTTTGGTTAACTGTTGGTGTTTTCCAGGATGAAGACCTGCTGGGCCATCTCGCCATTGTCCGACGAAGAGGCGGCGTCGTGCTGGAGATTGGTCTCCAGGGTCAGGTCGTTGTCCGTGGACGTAAAGACGTGGGTACCATCGGCGGGAATGCTCTCATTCCACTTGCTCATATCCAGCGTCAGGGTCTCCTGCCCGTCGGCATTGGTGCCCAGCGTGATGCCGTACCTGTCGGCCAGATCCTGGATGCTGGTCAGGCTCAGGGCGGCATCGCCCTTCAGCAGCACTTCGATGCTGTCCACGATGGGGCCATCCTTGCCGTCCTTTCCGCCACTGAGCAGCTCCGTCAACGTCAGCGTGCTGTTATCGGACACCATGAAGTCGATGCCACTGCCGCCGCTGACCAGGTAGTCGTTGCTGTCGTAGACGATGATGTCGTTACCTCTGCCGCCGAAGATGGCATCCTCACCTGCGCCGCCGTCGATGTAGTCGTCACCGCCCATGCCGAGCAGCACGTCATCACCCGTGCCGCCGAAGAGCCGGTCATCGCCGTCGGCATCCGTGCCTTCCACGGACTGGATGAAGGCATCCAGCGCTGCATCAGTGCCCAAGGCCTTGATGTCAGCGACCGTATCGGCAGCCAGGTTTTCAGGCTTGTCATCACCCACCAGCAGGTCATCGCCCGTACCGCCGTAAAGGGTATCGTGGCCGCTGCCGCCATAGATGGTGTCGCCACCTTCCTGGCCGTAGATGATGTCGGAGGCATTGCTGCCGGTGATGGTGTCATCGCCTCCACCGCGACCGGTAAGGCTGTCCAGATCAACATCCGTGGCCTCCGAGCCGTTCATGTTCAGCACGGTACCATCGGGCTTCACAAGGTAGGCAGTACCGTCCTCAGCCACACGAGTCTCGTAGCCCAGTTCCTCGGCATACTCCAGCATGTACTTGATAGTATCATCATGGGTCCAGCCAGCGTAGTCTGTACCGGTCAGCTTCTTTCCGTTCGTCTCCAGCCACTGGAAGACTTCCGAACCGGAACCGTAGCTGGGCAGGGCGGTAATCATACCTGTCATTACCATCTCGGTAATCGCGTCATTCTGCTTCAGTTCATGGAGCAGCCGGTCCGTATTCATCACGTCACCGTAGACGATGACAGACGAGGTGGAATCCTCCGCCGTGATGGTATCATCGCCGGCGGCAACCAGCGCGCCCGGATTGAAGCCACTTGTAAAGGCGGCGCTCAGGCCTGCGCCGTCGGTCACCTGGGTAGCGTTGCCGCCCGTGGCAATAATTTCCTCCATGGTATAGAAATTGTCCGTTACTTTATTCCAGCTCCACCGGATATAGTATCCCAACTGTTCATCACCCCAACTACTTCTCCACTGAAGTTCCTGATAGGAACCATCCTCAAGCTGCGTGTAGTAGGTATTGCCATCGGTGCTGAAAGGCTTTTCTTCATAAGCGGTATAGACTACAGGCCGACATGACGTCTGTCCATCCTCTCCATAATACAGGTGACCGTCCGCTTGCTGATTCCCTTCAACACCGGGAACGGGAGTTCCGGTATTGTCCAGCATGGCCAACGTCTTCAAGGCCTTGCCATTGAAGTCAGTACCAAAGCCGATGGCGTTCACCTGCATACCGGAAGCGGCGCCGAGCAGTTCCTGATAGCCGTCCCATGCCCCCTGAACGTCTTTCTTTGTCGCATAGTTACCGCCGCCAGAGCTGTTCGTACCATGATACGTCGGTACCCCATCAGAAAGGAAGTAGGTAATGTTGCCGTCAGCTTTTGATGTATCTCCCAGCTCATCGAACCAGTTTGCGGCATTGTGGAAGCCAGCTTCATAGTTGGTACCGCCATTTGCCTTCAGTTCATTCAGAGTGTTGTGGAAGTTGAAGTTAAAGCTATCGTAGCTGTCATAAGTAATGCCATTAAACACATAGCTTTCCGTATAGCCTCCATCGCCATCGGAAACTCGGCGGATGCTTACATCAATGGTCTTACCGTACTTGGACTCAAAGGTTACCACAGCCAGATTCACCGTACCGATGAAATCGCCCTGATGGATGTTGGTGTCGATGAAGTTTTCGATACTCGCCACCGCAATCTTCATGCGAATTGGGTCATCTTCTCCTGGATTTTTGTCGCCATCCAGACCATATCCCATACTGCCGGACGTATCCAGCACGAAGCAGACATTGTAGTTGGCTTCGACCTGCTGACCTTCCGTCATGCCGCCGCTGTCGCCAGCGGCCACGGTGCCGGCAACACCGTCACCGTCGGTGATGACGATGGTGTCGTTGCTGTTGCTGACGGCCTCATTATCAGCATTTATCGTCTGGTCCACCACTTCCAGTGGCACGTTGACCGTGGTGCTGCGAATATCGCCATCGGCATCTTCGGTCTTGAAGACGAGATCGAACTTGTTTGAGCTCTCCTGACCTTCTTCGCCGGGAATACGGAACTGGTCATACTGTTCCATGGTCCAGTTACCGTCCTTGTCCAGCGTGGCGGTGAAAAGCTGCTCGCCGTCCGCCAGCGTGCCGGTCAGGATGGATTCGCCGGACAAACCTTCGCTGAGCTCCAGCGTTACCTTCTGTTCACTCCCATCCATTAGAACCATGATGGTACCGGAGGTACCGTCCTCATTGAGCGTTCCTCCATTCTTATCCACCATACCGGCAAGGTCGAATTTGGCATGACTGTCCGCATAGGCATCGGCAAAACCGTCCGCACCGGACTGTGCCGTCACCGTGCCTTCGCTGACGATGATGGGGTCGTCGCGCTTGGTGATGAAGTCGATGCCCTGAATGGTAAAGTCGCTGTGTTCATCCTGGAACTGAGGCGTTCTGTTGTCCACGGCGGAGATGACCACCTGGTCGAAGCCGCCGAGCACCACATCCGACGCATTGAGGGTGAACGTACCGGTGGACGACTGGCCCTGCACCAGCGTGCTGCCCACAATCTGGCCGTCACGGTAGAAGGTGACCAGCGCCTTTTCGGACACATGGTCCCACTGCGTCGTGCCCTCCGCCCCGGGTTCGCCGTTGTAGAAGGCGCCGAAGTTGATGGTCACGCCGTAGGCCAGCTGACCGCCGAGGTCGAACACCACGGCTTCACTCTGGTTGGCATTGCCGTACTCGTCCTTGATGACGCTGATTTCCTCATTATGCGCACCGGCATCCACGGTCAGGCCCCAGTCGGATGAGGTAAACTGGCTGTTCCCGTTATACGGCGAGTACTTCAGCGTATAATTGTCGTCGCCATCTATCTTACTTATCTGCACATCGTTGCCGGAACCGGAGTAGGTCACCTTGGCGGCATACATGGTCACGCCGCTCCAGCCGTCAAGACCGGCGCTGTGCCCAAGAGACTGCCCGCCTCCACCCTGCGTGAAGTTCTCAGCCTGACCGTCCGCCAGATTGCCTGCGCCGCCGCCGGGAACCAGCGAGGTAGTACCGGAAGCGGAGATGGTGGGCACGTCGTCGTGCACTTCCACCGTGAGCTTGCCACTGTCCGTATCGCCCGTGGCGTCCGTCACGCTGATGGCGATTTCGCCCGTCAGGCTGGCATCCGTAGCCGAACCGTCGGGACCATGCGTCTGGGGACCGGTAAGCTCGTACTCATAGTTCACCGTCCAGGTGCCGTCCGCAGCCTGCGTCGCGCCGGTCACGGTCACGGCAACGCCGTTCACCGTCACCACGCTGCCCGTCACAGCGGCGCTGTCGCCGGTCACGGTCACCGTCCAGCCGTTCTCGCCGCCCACGGTAATCACGCCGTCTTCGCCGTTCAGCTGCACCGTGAACGAACCGCTGCCGCTCTGAGCATGGCCTTCACCGCCGTGTTCAGGCTGCTTGCCTTCGTCCACCATGATATTGGCGTCGCCCGGTTCAGGAGTATCCACCGTCACCACGGGCACGTTCTCATCGCCCTTGATGGTGATGGTCAGCGTCGCTTCCGAGGTATCGCCGTCCTTATCCATGATGGTGTAGGTGAAGTTTTCCGTAGCGGTCCCGCCCTTCGGCACGTCCACGCCCGCGTTCAGCGTGTAGGTGTAGGTGCCGTCCGCATTCAGCGTCAGCTTGCCATGCTTGCCGTCCACAGGCTGACCCAGCGTGCCGCCTTCAATGGACGTCACGGTCTTATCCGCAGGGGCGTCCGCGCCGAACACGTCGTTGTCCAGCACGTTTGCACCGCTGCCGCCCGCCTGCGCCTGCGCTTCCGTCAGCGTGACGTTATCGGCACGGGCCACAGGCCCGTCGTCCCTGATGGTCAGATCCAGAGCGATCTCGGCACTGGAACTGTCGCCGTCGCCGTCCGTCACCGTCAGCTTCACGCCGATGCCGTTGAGAGACAGGACATCATCGGGATCGCTGTTGTCGGGATGAACCAGGGTACCGTTATTTTCCAGGGTAAAGGTGACATTGCCCTTGCTGTCGACATGCACATTGAAGATTTCCGTATCACCGGCCATGCCGACGATACGGCCTTCATTATTGATGGACAGTATGACAGGCATCATCTCGCCACCGACGAAGGCAACAAGGGGATTCTCCGCGCCGGGATCCAGCGTGAGTTCATAGCTGCGGCCGACTTCACCGTCCGCACTGGCGACGACAGTGAAGTTGTTGCTGACATTCACGACATCCTGAACACCTGTACCATGAAGATCGCTTTCATCCAGCTCCAGCTTCGGCTCACCAGCCGACGTCACTTGCACGGCGTCATCTTCCACCTGGATCTCAAGCTGCACCTCGCTTGAGGTGACATCGCCGTCGTTGTCCGTCACCGTCAGCTTCACGTTGATGTCGTCAATGATGTTGTTCAGAATTTCATCGTCGTTGCTGCTGGTGGGATGCTTCAAAGAGCCCTTGCCCGTCAGCTGCAGGGTCACTTCACCGGTATCTTCATTGATGGACACCGTGAAGATATCCTTGCCGGTGTTGCCCGCCATAGCGTGCACCTGGCCGTTGAAGACCGCGAACGTGACGTTGTATTCCTGCCCGTCCACGATGGCGGTCAGATCATTGGGCTGCTGGGAAAGTGTCAGGCTGTAGCTCATGTCCGCCACGCCGTCCGCGCCGCCGTCCACGTCGAACAGCCGAGAAGCATCCAGCGTCGCAGTGCCCGTGCCGCCGTCATTTACGTCCTGAGAGCCGTTGCTGCCGAAGGTCTCATCCACCAGCAGTCCCGAAGAGGCTCCCGTCAGGTTTATCTTCGGCCCGTCGTCCACCACGTTCACGGTGATGGTCGTACTGCCGCTGTCACCGTCCGTATCCGTCACCGTCACCGTCAGGTCATGGGAGATCTGCGTATCCGTAGCGGGATCGCTCTTGTCGTGTTCCGTGGTGTTCCTGTCGAGTGTGTAATTGAAGTCCAGCCTGCCCGTGGCAGGATCATAGCCGGTCACGGTCAGGGTACCTTCATCCGTGGAAACCGTGTTGCCCGTGAGCGCGCCGTTTTCAAACACGGTCACGTTGCCGATGACAATGGACGCCACGCCGTCAGGGGCGTTGATGATCAGGGATCCTCCGGCCGCGACAGGAGCGTCGGCCGCGCCGGGAGTCGTGCCATTGGCAAGGCCGGCTTCATGGACCGTCACCACTTCCGCAGCCGCATCGCTATCGAGCGGAGTCACAGTCACGCCGTGATCCACCCAGCCATCGCCCTCATACCAGGGACTGGGCTCCACCGTGTCTGTGGCAAGCTGTACACCGCCGTCGAAGCCGACGTCCAGGCGACCCAGATGGTCGATGCCATCCAGCAGGTCACTGCCGCCATATTCGTTATAACGGCCGCCGCGCGCGGCACTGCTGCCGGCAGCGGGACCGGCAGCGGGCATCAGGTCTTCGCCAAGGGCCGCGAAGAAGTCCTGCCCGCTGATCTCCACGCCGTCCACCTGGAAAGAGGGCATCTCTTCCTTGGAATAGGTGGTGTAGAAACCCTGCAACTGGATGGAAGCGCCATCCTCAAAGGTCAGGACAAGATTGTCGCCGCTGCGGGTCAGCGTCGCGGCATCAGCAGGAAAGTCGAAAACGAAGCGCCCGTCAGGAGCGCTGGGAATGGTCTGTGTGGTACCAGCAGCAGGCTTGGCAAGACGGATATCGGCCATGGGGACCCCCGGAAAAGGTAGTGTATTGATCTGTCGAAAAATAGGTAAACGTCAAAAGCCCTGCACCAACACGTGGTCAGGACAGGGCTCAGCTTTGCAAGCTACGCTCAGGGAGCGACCGGCGAAAGGCAGGGGGAAGACATAAAAAGTCCTGCCATGCCAGACGATTGCATATACTTTGCCCCAGTAAGGAACACGGTGACGCAAATCCCTGGAATCAGGCAGGAACGCTACAGGCCGTCCATCAATGACAGCCAGATGGAAATAACTACTATTTTTTGGGCAAATATGTCAATACCCGTCGTCCGGCAGACAAGCCCCCGGGCCCGGCCTGGCAGGAGCCCCTGCCCGCATGGCTGTCTGCCATCGGCCTTCCCCCCCACACGGCCGCACAAAGGCCACGGTACAAAAAGGAGACCTCCCGGCCCTGAGGCGGAAGGTCTCCCCGTATCACAGCGCTATGCTGTCAGAACAGGCCTAGAACAGGCCGGTCACCTGGCCGGATTCCAGATCCACGTCCACATTGCGGAAGGCCGGACGCGACCCCGTACCGGGCATGAGGCTGATGTCGCCGGCCACCGGCACCACCAGGCCCGCGCCGCCGTAGAACAGGCAGTCGCGCACATGCAGGCGCCAGCCCGTGGGCGCGCCCTTGAGAGCGGGATTGTCGGACAGGGAGTACTGGGTCTTGACCATGCAGATGCCCAGCTCTTCGGCGTCGGGACGGGCCTGCAGTTCCTTGATGCGCTGCTTGGCCAGCGAGGAGAAATCCACGCCGTCGGCGCCGTAGACTTCCCTGGCGATGGTCTCGATGCGCTGCTCGAAGGGCATGGACCAGTCGTACAGGGGAGCGAAGTTGTTGGGCTCGTTGCAGGCATCCATGACGGCATCGGCCAGTTCCAGGGCACCGTCGCCGCCCTTGAGCCAATGTTCGGACAGGGCCACGCGCGCACCGGCCTCCTCGCAGATGCGGCGGATGGCGGCGATCTCGTTCTTGCTGTCGGTGGCGAAAGCATTGATGCAGACCACGGGCGATACACCGGAACGGCGCACGATGCCGATGTGACGCAGCAGGTTCACGCAGCCGGCTTCCACCAGGCCCACGTCTTCGCGGGTGTAGGGTTCGGGCAGCGGACGGCCGGGCATGGGCGGCTGGGCACCGCCGTGATTCTTGAGGGCGCGCACCGTGGCCACGATGACGGCGGCATCGGGCTTGAGGCCGCTCATGTGGCATTTGACATTCCAGAACTTTTCGTACCCGATCTCGGAACCGAAGCCGGATTCCGTCACATGGATGTCGCTGAGCTTGAGGGCCACGCGGTCGGCGATGATGGAGCTCTGCCCCAGGGCGATGTTGCCGAAGGGCCCGGCGTGCACCAGCACGGGCTGGCCTTCGATGGTCTGGATCAGGTTGGGTTTGCTGGCTTCCAGCAGCCAGGCCATCATGGCGCCGTCCACTTCCAGGTCGGCGGTGGTCACGGGATTGCCGGCGCGGTCAAAGGCCAGCACCACGCGCGACAGGCGCTTGCGCAGGTCGGGCAGGTCGCGGGCCAGGGACATGATGGACATGATCTCCGAGGCGGCCGTGATGTCGAAGCGCGAACGCATCATGAAACCGTCGTTGCGGCGGCCGTCGCCTTCGATGCCGATGATGACGTTGCGCAGGGCCTGACAGCAGAAGTCCATGGCCCAGCCCATGCCCACGCGGGTGGGGTCGATGTTGAGGCGGCGCATGCCGGACAGGCGTTCCAGCTTTTCGTCGTCATAGTTGCGCTCGTGCTGCATGCGCGAGGTCAGGGCCACCATGGCCAGGTTGTGGGCCGAGGTGATGGCGTGGATGTCGCCGGTGAAATTCAGGGAATACGGGGTCAGCGGGATGCACTGGGCCAGACCGCCGCCCGCAGCGGAGCCCTTCATGCCCATGGTGGGGCCGCCCGAAGGCTGGCGGATGGCCGCCGTGGTTTTGACACCACGCTTGGAGAGGCCCTGCACCAGACCGATGGTAGTGGTGGACTTGCCTTCGCCCAGCGGGGTCGGCGTGATGGCGGTCACGTCCACGTATTTGCCATTGGGCCTGTCAGCTAGACGGCGCAGCACCGCCTGTTGCTCGATCTTGCCCATGTAGTGGCCGTAAGGCAGCAGTTCGTCCTTCTCAAGCCCCAGCTCGGCAGCCAGGGTTTCCACAGTTTTCATAGATTTTTCGGCATCCTGGGCGATCTGCCAGTCAGGGTGCTTGGTGGGATCAAGAGCCATGGCTTCTCCTTTTTTGTTTGCCTGTTACTTACCCTTTTACAGGGCTTTGGGTCAAGCAAATGCCTGCCTCCGGCTTGCCTTTGCATGCCATCTGCAGCATGCTTTGCGGATGGAAAGATCCCAGCCCTTCCTTTTGCGCTGCACGCACGGCCGGCTGGCCCTGGAACTGCGCCTGCTGCCCGCCGGGCAGGACTGGCAATTGCTGCTGACCGGCGGCGATGCCCATATCGGTGCCGTGATCCTGGCCGAACCCGCAAACGCCATGCCTCCAGACGTCCCGGAAGCCACGTCCGTCCGCACCGCCGGGCGCAGGTCACGGCCGGGGGCCATGGCCGACGCCGCCTCTTCCGGGACGGAAGATGGCGTGCGCCTGCATGTCCTGCGCCGCACAGGACACCACGACGACAAGGCCGCCCTGCCGCTGGCCCGGGACTATTGCCGTGCGCTGAAGGCCACGGTATGCGTCAGCGCGGGCATCCACTATGACCATATCAGCCGCGAGGAGATCGACACGGTACTGGCCCTGGCCCGCATGCTGGGAGCCTGCGGCCTGCGCCGTCTCCGGAGGCTACAGGAGAACGACCATGCTGACAGTGAAAGATCTTGAAGAATTCGAGAACTATATGCGCTCCGGCGAGCTGGAGACCGATTTCAAGGACGGTTGCGAGAACGACCGCTACTATCTGCTGGAGCTGCTGGAAAAATTCATGGACGTGGCCGAACTGGCCGACGAGACGGCCACCAAGGTCATCTTCCGCGGTCAGATAGGCCTGCTGGCCGGTGCGGGGGCCGCCCCCGAAGATGAGAAAAAGTAACGGGAAAGATGCTTTTGGGGAAGGAGAGCCTTCCTCCCGGTCTCGCGGCTCTTGATGTCCGCAGATCCCTGTGTCGCAACGCCCCGGCCCTTACGGCCCCTTGCGCCTATTGCCGGCACACGAGATGGGCCCCTTGCCCCTCAGGCCATTTCCCCACGCGTCATTCCGCAAAGGCCCCGCCTGCCATCGGCAGACGGGGCCTTTGTCATCATCAGGATATGTTTTCGCAAGAACTCCCCTGCCCTACGCCAGCATGCCGGGCAGGGACAGCACATCGTGCATGGCCGCGCAAAGGCGCTCCACGTCCTCGCGGGGGCTCACATAGGGCGGCATCACATAGACCAAACGGTTGAAGGGCCGTATCCAGACGCCCCGCCGCACGAAAAAGTCCTGCATGGCGGCCATGTTCACCGGCCGGGTGGTCTCCACCACGCCGATGCTGCCCAGCACACGCACATCTTCCACCTGCGGCAGTTCCCGGCAGGGAGCCAGGCCCGCTGTCAGGGCCGTTTCCAGCATGGCCACCTGCTCCTGCCAACGCCCTTCAGCCAGGATGTCCAGGCTGGCGCAGGCCACGGCACAGGCCAGGGTGTTGCCCATGAACGTGGGCCCGTGCATGAAGACCATGCCGTCCCGGCAGATGCCCTGGGCCACTTCTTCCGTGCAGGCCGTGGCGGCCAGCGTCATGACGCCACCGGTCAGGGCCTTGCCGCAGCACAGGATGTCCGGGCAGACACCGGCCCTCTCCGCGGCGAACAGCGTCCCGGTACGGCCAAAGCCCGTGGCAATCTCGTCGAAGACCAGCAGGGCCCCGTGCTCACGGCACAGGCGGGCCATGCCGCGCAGATAGTCGGGATGATAGAACCACATGCCGCCCGCGCCCTGCACCAGCGGCTCAAGGATGACCGCCGCGATGCGCTCGCCCTGCTCCGCGAAGATACGGCGGGCGTCATCCAGGCTGGCCGGATCGAAAGGCTGGTCAAAACGGCAGGAAGGCCGTTCCATGAAGATCTGGCGCGGCAGCATATGCGTGAACAGGCAGTGCATGCCGGTCACGGGATCGCACACCGACATGGCGCCGGTTGTATCGCCGTGATAACCGCCCCGGGGCGTGAGGAAGCAGGTGCGCTGCTTCTGGCCGATGCCCTGCTGGTATTGCAGGGCCATCTTCAAAGCCACTTCCACCGACACGGAGCCGGAATCCGCCAGAAAGACGCGCGCCAGGCCCTGCGGCAGCATGGTCAAAAGGCGTTCGCCCAGCTCCACGGCAGGCGCATGGGTCAGACCGCCGAACATCACATGCGGCATCCTCCCGGCCTGCCGCTGGGCCGCAGCCACCAGACGCGGATGGTTGTAGCCGTGGATGGCCGTCCACCACGAGGACATGCCGTCCACCAGCTCCCGGCCGTCGTCCAGCACGATGCGGTTGTGGTGGCTGCGCGCGACCGCGAAGACCGGCAAAGGATCCACCACGGACGTGTACGGATGCCAGAGGATGCGCCTGTCCCGCAGCGGCAGGGGCTCTTCGTTGCCCACGGCTGCCGCCTGTCCTGTCAGGGACGGCACATGCCGGGACAGCGCAGGCAGCAGCACGGCGCAGGCATCGGCCAGCTCCTGCCAGCCCGCCGCATCCAGCCGGGCCACACGGGGCAGGACAACCACCGGCGCATCCTCGCCCCAGGCCGCCAGACGGCGACGCAAAAATTCAGGATTGTCGGCCAGCACCCGTTCCCGGTCATGCCGTTCCCCGACGCTCAGTCCTTCCGGCTCTTCCGGCGCCATCAGGACCACCGCCGCCGGGCGCAGTCCCTTCAGGCGCAGGACCTGCAGGGAGAGCAACACATGGTTGAGCGCGCCCAGGCAGTTGCTGCCCACCAGCAGGACAGGCAGATCCAGGGCCGCCATGAAATCCAGCGTGTCTTCTTCCTCATTGATGGGGACAGCCATGCCGCCCGCACCTTCCACCAGCAGCAGGGAGGTCTCCGTCTCCTGCCAGTGGGCCCGGACATCCTCGGCCAGCCCGGCCACCGTCAGGCGCTGCCCTTCTTCCCCTGCCGCCAGATGCGGCGAGGCGGGCAGACGGAAACAGTGCAGGGTCGCCGCAGGCGCCGGGGGCAAGGGCGGCAGGTCGGCCACGGCACGCGCGTAGGCCACGCCGTCGGCCAGAGCGGAGGTCGCCAGCTGCTCCGGCCGCACACCGGTCTGGACGGGCTTGAGGGCCTGGGCCGCCACGCCCCGGCCACGCAGGGCCCGCAGCAAGGCCGCCGTGAACGCGGTCTTGCCCACGTCCGTCCCGGTGCCGGTCACGAAAAATCCCTGTACGGGGCCCCTGTCGCCGGGGCGACCCGCTGTCATCTTTCCAGCACTCATGGACGTGCCACCTCCAGCCCCGCGGCTTCGATCATGCGGATGTCCTCTTCCACGCCCATGCCCTGCGTGGTCAGGTAGTCACCGGTCATCAGGGCATCGGCCCCGGCCCGGAACATGTCGCCCTGGCGCTCCCGCAAGGTCTCGGGCCGTCCGCCGCAGATGCGCAGGCTGGCTTCGGGCAGGATGTGCCGGAACAGGGCGATGATGCGCAGGGCCTCCTCCGGTTCCAGCAGGGGCTGTGCGGCCAGCGGCGTCTGCGGATGGGGATGCAGAAAATTCATGGGCACATGGCGCACGCCCAGCTCCCGCAGGCTGAAGGCAAAGTCCATCCTGTCCTCCCAGCTCTCGCCCAGGCCGAACAGCCCGCCGGCGCAGACCGAAAGGCCCGTTGCCTGCGCACGCAGCACCGTATCCCGACGCTGGTCCCAGAGCTGTGTGGAACAGATGCGGGGATAATAGGCACGCGATGTCTCCAGATTATGATGGTAGCGGCGCACACCGGCCTGTTCCAGTTCGCGCAGATGTTTTTCCGGTAACCGCCCCAGCGAGGTGCAGACCCGGCGGCGCACGTCTTCCGGCAGGTCACGCACCACAGCCAGCAGGCAATGCAGTTCCTGCTCTTCCAGGGCCCCTCCGCTGGTCACGATGCCGATACGGCGCACGGGCCAGGCAGCCAGCCGCAGGATGCGTTCACGCAGTTCGGCGGCCTCCAGAAAGGGGAAATGGGCGATGGGCGTGTGGTTGTGGCTGCTCTGGGAACAGAAACGGCAGTCCATGCCGCAATCGCCGCTGCGGGCGTTGATGATGGCGCACAGACTGATGCGCTTGCCGTGATGCCGCTCGCGCAGGGCAGCGGCGCTGTCCAGCAGGGCCTCCAGCGGCGCATCAAGAAGACGGACCGCTTCAGCGGGCGTGGCGGGTACGGGAAAAACAGGATGGTTCATGCGATGGATCCTTGGGGGAATGCTTGGGACGAAGGGGACAGAGTCGATGCCTGTCCGGAGAGGTGGGAGCGTCATGCTCCCCCGGAAGGCATATGCTGTACCAGGGCAGCATATGCCCTTCCGGTAAAAGAAAAAACCCGCCGGGCGGCGGGTGTTTGTGCTATTGGGCCTTGCGACGCTTTTCCCACAGCTTCATGTCTTTCATTTTGCGGCGACGCTCGCGCTGCAGCGCCTTGCACACCAGAGGCGTATCTTTCTTGAAGCCCCACTTTTCGCGATAGGCCGCGGCATCCATGCCGTGCATGGCCAGATGGCGCTTGGTGAGGATCTTGAAAGTCTTGCCGCATTCAAGACACGTTACAGACTTTTCCTTGATGGACTTGCGGGCATCCTGCTGCATGTCGGCGGAATCCAGCTCCACAGGCATTTCGCCCTCGGCGACGGTACGGATACCGGCAGCCACTTTCTGGATAAACGAAGTGATTTCTTCTTCCGACATGACGCGTACGCTGGCCTGCGCCCTGGCAATTTCCAGTGCTTCTTTCAAATAATCATCCATGGTGTACCTCATGCGTATAGCCTGCAACAGTGGAATTGCATTCCCCTCGTTGCGCCAATTTCAACAACTTTTACTGGGTACAATAGACGACAGCGTTTCGTCAACAAAGACGAAACGCAAAATCGTATATTTTTCGCCAGGATGGGTTAACGCCAGTCCATACGGTCATAGGGAGAGACCGTTCCCCAGAACGTTTCATCCATGTAACGCCACTGCAATGCGCCGATGTTGCGCTGCGGCATGATGCCTGCAGCAGGGACAGCCGCGGTCTCGACCATGAAGGCTTCACGGGCACGCTGCTCGAATGCGGCGATATAGTCGGCGCGCCCCAGAGGCAGGGCCGTGATGGAGGTGATGTCCTCGGGCAGGGGCTCACGGTATTCCAGTACGATCTTGTCACTGTCGAAATTGAAGCGGTTGGCGAACATGCGCGCCAGCCAGCGACGGGGCGGCTGGCCGTCCTGCGCGAGGATGCGGGCCCCCTCGGGGTCTTCCAGGGGCAGGAAGGCGTCACGCTTTTCGCTGGTGACATAGGTGCAGGCCTGGAAGCCCACGCCGCCGATGGTCTCCACCCCTTCGTTGATGCTGAACGGATGGCGCATGATGCCGTCCCAGTACCAGCCGTTGGGGACTTCGCCGTGAGCCACGATGGCCAGAGGCGACGCGCCGTCGCCCTTGCCGTAGACCGTGACCCAGCTGTCCACCAAAAGCCCTCCCATGGCGCCGGAACTGGTCAGGCGCGAGGCACCCGTCATGCTGCCCATCAGGGGCAGGTCACGGGCTTTGAGGGCAAGGGCGGGCTGGGAAGACGAAACATAGGTATCGCCCACCAGACCGCGCTGCTGTCCGGCCACACAGCCGGCCAGCATGATGACCAGACAAAGGATACTTGCCATTTTCATGTTCATGATAGCCTCCTCCTGCCGCAAGGGCAGGCAAACCTGCGGGCATGCCCGCAGTCAAAAGCCGCCGGGCGTTCCGGCTACAGGCCTTTTTTCTTCAACTTTTCGATGAGGGTCGTCCGCTTGATGCCCAAAAGCTCCGCAGCCTGGTTCTTCACTCCGTCGGTCCGCTGCAGGGCCTCTTCGATCAGGTGCATCTCCACGGCATCCAGGAATTCTTTCAGTCCCATCCCCCGGGCCTCCAGAGTCTGGAGGTCCGGCCAGACGAAACCAGAGGAAGGGCTGGAGGCAGCCGCAGCGGGCTCTCCGTTCCCGGCACCGGAAAGGACGTCAGCCTCAGGGGCATATTCCTCCACTTCCGGCAACAAGGCAATATCCCCCACGCTCTGGAGCAGACGCGCCGGCAGATCCTCCGGGGCCACGACATGCCCGTCGACCAGCACGCTCAGGCGCTCCATGACGTTTTCCAGTTCGCGGACATTGCCCGGCCAGGCATAGGCCAGAAGGACGCGCTGCACGACGGGCGAAAGCTCCAGCGGGGGCCTTTCCTTCTTGCGGCAGAAGCGGCCCAGGAAATGCCGGGCCAGCAGCAGGACGTCCTGCCCCCGTTCGCGCAGGGGCGGCAGATGGATGGGGATGACGTTGAGGCGGTAATAAAGATCTTCGCGGAAGGTGCCCGCGGCCACGGCGGCTTCCAGATCCCGGTTGGTGGCCGCCACGATGCGCACGTCCACCTTGCGGCAGCCCGTGCCGCCCACGCGTTCTATTTCCTTTTCCTGCAGCACGCGCAGGATCTTGACCTGCAGGCCGGGCTCCATCTCGCCTATCTCGTCCAGGAAGATGGTGCCCCCGTCCGCCAGTTCGAAACGGCCGGGGCGGGAACGCAGGGCGTGCGTGAAGGCTCCCTTTTCATGGCCGAAAAGTTCGCTTTCCAGAAGATCACGGGGGATGGCGCCGCAGTTGACGGGCACGAAGGGTCTGTCAGCCCTGGGGCTGGCAGCATGCAGGGCCCGCACCAGCAATTCCTTGCCTGTTCCCGATTCCCCGGTTACAAGCACAGTGCTGTCCGTGGGCGCCACTTTGCCCAGGATCTTGAACACACCGGCCAGGCTGGCGCTTTGCCCGATGATTCCGTTGCTCTTGAGCTCCATGCATATTCTCCACGTTCATGGCCTTTACACTGTCAATACACTGACAGGCCATCAATTTCCAGTAAAAAAACAGGGATGCATCTTCCCTTCCGCACGACCGTCATGAAAGATTCCTCCGCCGCTGCCCGGCCTTACCGTTGCCCCGATCTTCCTTCCGCTCCTGTGGATGCCGTCCGTGCGGAACTTGCCGGCGCCCTGGAACACGGCAATGCCGTCCTGAGCGCCCCTCCCGGCGCCGGGAAAAGCAGCCGCGTGCCCCTGTGGCTGCTGGAGGCCCCCTGGCTGGAGGGCAGGAAGATCCTGCTGCTGGAGCCGCGCCGGGTGGCTGCCCGGGCCCTGGCGCGTTACGCCGCCCGCCTGCTGGGCGAGGACGTGGGCCAGACCGTGGGCTACCGCATGCGGCAGGAAAGCGCCGTCTCGGCCCGGACCCGGCTGGAGATCATCACCGAAGGGGTGCTGACCCGCCGCCTCCTGGCCGATCCCGAGCTCTCCGGCGTGGGCTGCGTCATCTTCGACGAATTCCACGAGCGTTCCCTGCATGCCGACATGGGGCTGGCCCTCTGTCTGGAGAGCCGGGCCGTGCTCCGGCCCGACCTGCGCCTGCTGGTCATGTCCGCCACGCTGGACAGCCACAAGGTGGCCGCCCTGCTGGAGGATGCTCCGGTCATCGCCTGCGAGGGCCGCCAGTTCCCCGTGGAGGAGCGCTATCTGCCGCTGCCGCCCGCCGCGGCCCACAGCGGCCCCCAGGCCCTGTGGCCGCACATGGCCGATGTCATCGCAGCCCTCATGCGTCAGGAATCCGGCAGCCTGCTGGCCTTCCTGCCCGGAACGGGCGAGATCCGCCGTGTGGCCGAGCTGCTGGAAGGACGCCTGCCCGCCGATACCCGCCTCTACCCTCTTTACGGGATGCTGAGTCCGCAGGAACAGGATGCGGCCATCGCCCCGGCGGCCGCAGGCGAGCGCAAGGTCGTCCTGGCCACGGCCATCGCCGAGACCTCCCTGACCATCGAAGGCATCCGTCTGGTGGTGGATGCGGGCCTTTCCCGCGAGAGCCGTTTCGATCCGGCCAGCGGTCTTTCCCGCCTGGAGACCGTGCGCGTCTCGCTGGCCGGGGCCCGGCAGCGGGCCGGTCGCGCCGGGCGTCTGGAACCCGGCATCTGCTGCCGCCTGTGGCAGCAGGCCGAGGAACACGGCTTCCGCCCCCAGCAGCGGCCGGAGATCCTGGATGCGGACCTTGCGCCGTTCTGCCTGCAACTGGCCGTCTGGGGCGCACGCAGGCCCGAAGACCTGCCCTGGCTGGACCTGCCTCCCAAGGCCCATCTGGCCGTGGCCCGGGAACAGCTGGCCGGGCTGGGAGCCATCGAGCCCGGCACGGAGGAACTGCTGCCCACGCCCCTGGGCCGGCAGCTGGTAAAACTGCCCCTGCCGCCCCGGCTGTCCTGTCTGCTGCTGCGCGCCCGGGAACACGGATACGGCGCTCTGGCCGCCTGTGTGGCTTCCCTGCTGGATGAGCGCGATCCCCTGCCGCTGGCGGACGCCTCGCTGGCGCTGCGCCTGGACCGCTTCTGCGCGCCCGGCGACGGGCACGGAACTTTCCGCCGTCTGCGCCAGTGGGCGGAACGTATGGCACGACTGGCGGACATCCCCACCGGCAACGGTTCCGATGCCTCCGGGGCTTCCCTGCTGCGCACGGCACGGCAACAGCTGCCCCATCTGGGCGAGGTCGTTGCCCTGGCCTATCCCGAGCGGGTGGCCCTGCGCAGCGGCGAGAACAACGGCATGGCCCAGTACCTCATGCGCAACGGCAAGGCTGCCGTCCTGCCCCTGACGGACAGTCTGGCCCGGCAGGACATGCTGGCCGTGGCCGCCGTGGATGCAGGCACGCGCGGCCGCATCCGTCTGGCCGCAGCGCTGGAGCAGGACGTGCTGGAAAAACTTTTCCGGTCAGAGATCACCGAAAGCGAAGACCTGAACGTCAGCCCGGAAGGCCAGGTCAATGCCCGCCGCCGTCGCCGTCTGGGGGCCCTGCTGCTGGACGATGCCCCGCTGCCCCGTCCCGATGGCGACGCCTGCGCCCTGGCCCTGTGTGCCTTCATCCGCGACCAGGGGCTGCGTGTCCTGCCCTGGGACGAGCCCGCGCGCCAATGGCTGGCCCGTGTGCGCCTGCTGCACCAGACATGGGGCGATCCCTGGCCCGACCTCTCCGATACCTGGCTACTGGACGAGCTGGAAAACTGGCTGGCACCCCATCTGGGTACCTGCACCGACCTGCGCCAGCTCTCCGCTGCCCGGCTGGCCGATGCCCTGCGCTGTCTGCTGCCCTACCCACTGCCGCGACGACTCGAACAGCTGGCCCCCGCACAATGGCAGGCCCCTTCCGGCAGATCCCATCCCATCGTGTATGATGCCGAAGGCGGGCCCTTCGTGGCCGCCAAGCTGCAGGAATTCTTCGGCTGCGAGGATACGCCCCATATCGCCGACGGGCGCGTGCCGCTGACCCTGCATCTGCTCTCGCCCGCCGGGCGCCCCCTGCAGATCACGCGTGACCTCGGCCACTTCTGGCGCAACGGCTACCCGCAGGTGCGTGCCGAGATGCGCGGCCGCTATCCGCGCCATCCCTGGCCCGATGACCCGCTGGCCGCCCAAGCCACGGCCCGCACCAACCGCCAGCTGGCCCGAGGCAAATAGGTCGTTTGTTTGGGGAGGGGGAACCCCTTTGGCTGGCGCACAAAGGGGTTCCCCCTCCCCAAGCCCCACCCCTTCCCCAAACGCGCTTTGTTCAGGAAGATGGAGGCTGCGGATGAGCAACGGTCTCCCTTCGCTCACAGTCCCCCGGCACACCACAAAAACGACAATAAAAAAGCTAGGGCCGCAAGCCGCCTACGGTGCAAAAAAACGGCTGGTCGTATGGCCTCGAGCACGCCTCCGCGCGTCCGGTAAAATATCTACTTGAAAACGCGTCCTGCCCCACTGCAGGGAAAAAACGAAGGCTCCGCCAAAAGTACGGCAAAATACAAAGAGCCCAGCTCATCCGCTCTTCCCGGGCAACTTCCAGCTTTCCCCCGGCCAAACTCCGGCTACACCGCCTCTGACGCAAGCATCCTTTCAAAGGATCTCCCCGCGTCCATCCCCCCATACATCGGGGGACCGGCAGCAAAGGCTGCCCGCCGCATCACGCGTCACTGTCAAAAGACCATACGAGCGGTTTTTGGGGGATGGGGGAGTTTGAGGGGGAAGGGCCCTTTTTTCCGCCAGGAAAAGGGCCCTTCCCCCTCAAATCAATCTGTCCGCTCCCCCGACTCACCACAGTGAGCGTACGAAATCGCGTATGCGTTCTTCGCTGTAATAGTCCCTGCCGGGCTGGGCAAAGCCCACATGCCCGCCGTGCGGGGCCACTTCCAGATGCAGGGTCCCGCTTTTGGCCGCCATGGCCACGGGATAGCAGGAAGGCGAGCAGAAGGGATCGTCCTTGGCCAGCAGCATATAGAGCGGCGTCTGGATGGACGGCAGCCAGGGCAGCGAGCTGTTCTCGCGCCAGTAATCCTGGGCGCTGGCATAGCCGTAGAGGGGCGCGGTGAAGCGGCCGTCGAATTCCGCGAAGGTACGGAACTTCTCGATGCCCTCCACCGAAGGGTAATTGGGGAACCGGGCCGCTTTTTCACGAACCTTGGGACACATGGTCCGCAGGAAATAGCGCAAATAGATGCGGCAGCCGGGCCCGTCCATGACTTTGGCCGCGCCCACCAGATCGCAGGGCACGGAGACGACCGCCGCCGCACGCACCAGCGGCGAGACCTGCTCCCTGGCCAGATACATGCAGGTCTGGTTGCCGCCCATGCTGAACCCGGCCAGCAGGATGGGCAGATCCCACTGCTCGGCGTAACGCACTACCGTGGCCAGATCGACCGTCACGCCCATATGGTACAGGCGGTCGGTCCGGTTGGGTTCGCCGGAGCAGCCGCGCATGTTCCAGGCCAGCACCCGGAACCCTTCTTCCAGCAGCACGCGCGCTAGTCCCAGGATGTACCGGCGGCGGCTGTGGCCTTCCAGACCGTGCGACAGGATGGCCACCCCGCGTTCCGGCAGGCCCGGCGGGGGCGTGTAGACATCCACATCCAGAAAATCCCCGTCCGGCGTATCCAGACGTACCCTTCGGCAGCGGGCGGCCTGTGCCGCATCGGGAAAGTCCAGACGGCGGCATTTGGCGGACCAGATGGTGTTGACATGGGCATTGCGCAGCCAGAGCGGCGCGCGGTAGCGGCTGGGCAGTATTGGCATGACGGCAGGCCTCGTGTAAGAACGGTGGGATGCAAGCAAACTTTCATCCTAGACCTGTCAGAAAGGCCCTGTCAAACGCCGCTCCCCGGAAAACGGACGTCCTCATCCTGGGGGCAGGCGCGGCGGGCCTTATGTGCGCCCGCGAAGCCTCGGCCCACGGCCTGGACGTGGCCCTGCTGGAACGTGCCCCCTCCCCCGGCCGCAAGCTGTGCATCAGCGGCGGCGGCAAGGCCAACTTCACCAACCGCCGTCTGGCGGCCCATCACTATGCCTGCGCCGATCCTTCCTTTTGCGAGCCCGCACTGGATGCCTTCACCCCGCAGGACATGGAGCGCCTGGTGCATGGCTGGGGCCTGCCCGTGGAAGAACGCGCCCACGGCCAGCTGTTCCTGACTGTCCCGGCCAAACGTTTGCTGGATGCCCTGGTGCAGGATTGCCGCCGTCAGGGCTGTGCCCTCCACTGCCAGACCGACGTGCATGACGTGGTGCCCCTGCCCGATGGTGCGGGCTTCGAGGTCGGCACCTCGCAGGGCCTCTGGCGCTGCCGCCTCCTGGTGCTGGCCCTGGGCAGTCCCGCCTGGCCGCAATGCGGAGCCACGGGCAGCGGGTTCCGGCTGGCCCAGGCACTGGGGCACCGCCTTGTGGAGCATGCTCCGGCGCTGGCCCCCTTCCGCATGGCCCCCGGCTGGCTGGACGACAATCTGGCGGGCATCAGCCTGCCGGTGCGCATCGGCCTGCCGCAGGCCGGGCTTTCCCCTTCGCTGGCCGCGGATCCCGTCTGGCAGGACGACCTGCTCTTCACCCACGACGGCATCAGCGGCCCGGCCAGCCTCAAGGCCTCCCTGTTCTGGCGGCCGGGACAGGAGGTTGCCCTGGACTTTTTGCCCGGCAGCGATCTGGCCGCCCTGCTGGACGGCCCCGGCCAGGGCAAGCAGACCCCGCGCGGACTGCTGCGCCGCCTGCTGCCCCAGCGTCTGGTGGACGCCCTGCTGCCGCCGGAGACTGCGGGCCGAAAGATAGCCGAACTTTCCCGCGCCGCCCGGCAGCAGATCTGTACCCGCATCCATGATTTCCGTACCGTCCCCGCCGGTCTGGCCGGGCTGAAAAAAGCCGAGGCCTGCCGCGGCGGTGTGGACACCCGGCAGGTGGATCCCTACAGCCTGCAAAGCACGGTGCGGGAAAACCTCTGGATCGTGGGCGAGCTGCTGGATGTCACCGGCCTGCTGGGCGGCTACAACCTGCACTGGGCCTGGGCCAGCGGCATGGCCGCCGGACGGGCCCTGGCTCTGTTCGCGGACAAATAGACATCTTTCATTTTTATGGGGGAAGGGGCGCTTTGGAAAAAGCGCCCCTTTTTCTGCGCCCCATGCCGTAAAACCTTTCTTTGGCGGGATGCGGTTCCTCATCGCCGACGAACGGCGATGGTGGAATGACAGCATCGTGCCGCATCCGGCCGGATCTGCCGGCATCGCCAAAAACAGGCAACTAATTGCAAAGATCGTTTCTTTCTTCCTTCGTGTGCTCTGCCTATACAGGGATCACAGCCAGATGCTGACGGAGGTACGTCATGAATACGATCACGAGAGAAAACCAGCTTGCCCGCCGCCGCTTCCTTGCCGGTGGCCTGGCCGTCGGAGCGGCCGCCCTTCTGTCCTCCTCCCTACAGGGCATGGCCCATGCCGCGGCACTGTCCTCCCCATCCGCCACAAAAAACAGGCAGCAGCCCCGCTCCCTGCCGCAACGCCGTCTCGGCTCCTTGCAGGTCTCTGCCATCGGCCTCGGCTGTCTGCCCATGGTAGGTTACTATGGCGGCACCTATGCCAAAAAGGACATGATCGCCCTGATCCGGCGGGCATACGACAGCGGCGTGACCTTTTTCGATACGGCCGAAGTCTACGGCCCCTATACCAGTGAGGAATGGGTCGGCGAAGCCCTGGCCCCGGTACGCGACAAGGTCGTCATCGCCACCAAATTCGGCTTTGGCGTCGAAGAAGGCCGACCCACGGCCCTCAACAGCCGTCCCGACCACATCCGGCGGGCCGTGGAAGGTTCCCTGCGGCGCCTGCGCACCGACCACATCGACCTGCTCTACCAGCATCGTGTGGACCCCAAGGTCCCCATGGAAGACGTGGCCGGAACGGTGAAAGACCTCATCCGGGAAGGCAAGGTCCTTCACTTCGGTCTGTCCGAGGCCAGCGCGGCCTCCATCCGGCGGGCCCATGCCGTCCAGCCCGTCAGCGCCGTGCAGAGCGAATACTCCCTTCTGTGGCGCGAACCGGAGACCAAGATCTTCCCCACCCTGCGGGAACTGGGCATCGGCCTTGTCCCTTACTGCCCTCTGGGACGGGGTTTCCTGACCGGCGCCATCGACGAGAACAGCCGCTTCACCACAGGGCGCCTATCCACCCTGCCGCAGTTCACTCCGGAGGCCCTGAAGCACAACATGCCCCTGCCCCGCCTGATCCGTAGCTGGGCCGAGCGCAAGCATTGCACCATGTCCCAGTTCGCCATCGCCTGGCTCCTGGCCCAGGCCCCCTGGATCGCTCCCATCCCCGGCACGACCAATCCGGCCCATCTCGACGACTTTCTCGGCGGTGCCGCCGTGAGCCTGACGCCTGAGGAGCTGGAAGAATTCGAACGGGAATACGGCGGGATCACCCTCATGGGGCATCGTGCGGACGCCTTTACGGAAAGCCAGATCGACAAGTAAGGCCGGAGGGATGTTCCCGTTGCGGCGGATCTGCATGGCAGACCGGGAGGAACAATAAGCAAGAACACGGGGCAGGCAGGCTCGTCCAGCGCGCGGATCATGGGCACCGTGCGGGACGCCCTTCTGCCGCACGGCCCGCTGTCATCCTGGCACCCAAACTGTCCGCCAACTGAACCGCCAGCAGCATGTCCTTTCCTGCTCCTGCTGTACGGCTTCCGCCACCGCTGAACCCATAACGCAAAAAGAGCCCCCGCATCAGGCAGGGGCTCTTTTTTATCGCATGTGTCGGGCAGACGGTTAGCCGCCCAGATAGGCTTCGCGCACACTGGCGTCGGCCAGCAGATTGGCGGCCGTGTCCTCCATGGCCACGTTGCCCACTTCCAGCACATAGCCACGCGAGGCCAGCTTGAGGGCCGCGCGGGCGTTCTGCTCCACCAGCAGCACGGTGACGCCCTTCTGGTTGATGGCGCGCACGGTCTCGAAGATGGAACGCACCAAAAGCGGCGCCAGGCCCAGCGAGGGTTCGTCCAGCAGGAGCAGGCGCGGCTCGGCCATGAGGGCGCGCCCGATGGCCAGCATCTGCTGCTCGCCGCCCGAAAGCGTGCCCGCCAGCTGCTGCTTGCGCTCGAACAGGCGCGGGAACAGTTCGAAGATCCACTCCAGGGTCCGCTCGCTGCGTTCCTTGTCGCGGATGCAGAAGGTCCCCAGGCGCAGGTTCTCCAGCACGCTCATGGTGCCGAAGACCCGGCGGCCTTCGGGCGACTGGGCGATGCCCAGGTTCACCACTTCGTGGCTGGGGTATTTGAGCAGGGGCTTGCCGTCAAAGATGATCTCCCCTTCGCAGGGCCGCACCAGACCGCTGATGGACAGCAGGGTCGTGCTCTTGCCCGCGCCGTTGGCGCCCAGGATGGTCACGATCTCCCCTTCGTCCACGTGCAGGTCGATACCGTGCAGCACTTCCACGCTGCCGTAACGGACATGTATGTTGGATAGCGTCAGCAGTGCCATATTACCACGTCTCGGAATCGTCGGAACCCAGATAGGCCTCGATGACCGCAGGATGGTTGCGGACATGGTCGGGCGTGCCCTGGGCGATGAGGGTGCCGTTTTCCAGCACCACAAGGTGTTCACAGATCTGCATGACCAGGCGCATGTCGTGCTCGATGAGCAGCACGGTGATGCCACGGTCACGGATGGCCGCGATGGTATCCACCAGGGCCACGGTCTCCTGGTCGTTCATGCCGCCCGCGGGCTCGTCCAGGATCAGCAGCCGGGGGTCGGAGGCCAGGGCGCGGGCGATTTCCAGCAGGCGCTGGTTGCCGTAGGAAAGACTGTTGGCGGCCTCGGCGTAATGGTCGGCCAGGCCCACGAACTCCAGTTCTTCCATGCAGCGTTCCACAGCGGCCTTTTCCTCGCGGCGCTGCCAGGGCGTGTGCAGCATGGAGGACAAAAAGCCGGATTTCAGGCGGCAGTGACGGCCCGCCAGCACGTTCTCCAGCGCGGGCAGCTTGCCGAACAGACGGATGCTCTGGAAGGTGCGGGCAATGCCCATCTCCACGATATTGTGCGGGCGCTTGCCGGTGATGTCCTGGCCGCCGAAGGTGATGCGGCCGTGTTCGGGCTTGTAGTTGCCCGTGATGCAGTTGAAGACCGTGGTCTTGCCCGCCCCGTTGGGACCGATGAGGCCCACCACGCTGCCCTGCTCCACCGAGAAGGACAGCTCGTTGATGGCGATCAGGCCACCGAAGATCTTGCTGATCTCATGCAGTTGCAGCAGGCTCATGCGCGGCCTCCTTCCTTCTCGGCGGTGCGGGCATCGTCCGCCAGGCGGACCGCGTTGCCGTCAGCGGCGGCACAGGCACGGGCCTTGATGGCCTCCAGCAGCGCCGCCACGCCGTAACGGCGGCTCTTGGGCGGCATGAGGCCCTGGGGACGCCAGATCATCATCAGCATCATGGCCAGACCGAAGATGAGCATGCGCGCACCGGAGAACTCGCGCAGCAGCTCGGGCAGGCCAATGAACAGGAAGGCGCTCACCAGCACGCCCAGCTGGCTGCCGCCCGAGAGGATGACCACGGCGAAGATGATGACGGATTCCATGAAGTTGAAGGATTCCGGCGCGATGGTGGTCATCTTGGCGGCATAGAGGGTGCCGGCCATACCGGCCCAGAACGCGCCCAGCACGAAGGCCATGAGCTTGTAGTGGGTCACGTTGATGCCGCAGCCTTCGGCGGCCACGTCATCTTCCTTGATGCAGTTGAGGGCGCGGCCGATGCGCGAACGCCACAGGCCGTAGAACAGCAGCAGGCTGACGCCCACCATGCCCCAGACCAGATAATAGAAATGCAGGGGCTTGAAGATGCGGAAACCGAAGAATACGGGACGGCTGATGCCGAAGATGCCGTTGGAACCGCCGGTCAGACCGCCCACGTCGTTGATGAGCGCGATGCGCACGATCTCCACGATACCGATGGTCACGATGAGCAGATAGTCACCGCGCAGGTGGATGATGGGCCGCGCCACCACCAGGGCGAACAGGGCCGCCGCACAACCTGCCACCGGCATGGTCAGGAAGATGGGCCAGTGGTACATGGTGTTCAGGATGGCCGTGCTGTACGCCCCTACGGCGAAGAAGGCGGCATGCCCCATATGGAAGATGCCGGCCTGTCCCAGAATGACGTTGAGCGAAAGGGCCAGCAGGGCATACAGGCCGATGCTGACGCACACGTCCGTCCAGTAGGGATTGGTGAACAGCGGCAGGACCAGCAGGGCCGCCGCCAGCGCGACGATGACGATGGTGCGGTTCATAGCTTGTCGGCCGTCCTTTCGCCCAGGATGCCCGTGGGACGGATGATCAGGATGAGGATCAGCACCGTGAAGGCGATGGCATCCTTCCAGGCGATGGCGATGTAGCCGGCGGCCAGGGCTTCGATGACGCCCAGCAGCAGGCCGCCGATCATGGCGCCGGGGATGTTGCCGATACCGCCCAGGATGGCGGCGGTGAAGGCTTTGAGGCCATAGGACCAGCCCATGGTGAAGTCGATCTGGCCGTAGTAGATGCCCACCATGAGGCCGGCTGCGCCGCCCAGGCCGGGACCGATGAAGAAGACCAGGGAGATGATGCGGTCCACGTTGATGCCCATGAGGCGGGCAGCGCCCTGGTCGATGGCCACGGCACGCACGGCCGCGCCGATACGGGTGCGCTGGATGAAGGCCCACAGGGCCAGCATCAGGATCACGCTGGCCGCGATGACCATCAGGCGCACGCCGGGGACGGCGATGCCGAAGAGGTCAACGGTGAAGTCCGGTCGCAGCCAGTCGGGATAAACGTAGAAGCGCGCGCCGTAGACCAGCATGACGGCGTTCTGGAAAAAGATGGAAGCGCCCAGGGCGGACACCACGGCCGAAAGGCGCCCGGCCTTGCGCAGGGGGCGATAGGCGGCGCGCTCCAGCAGGCAGCCGATGATGGCCACCATGATGCCCACCATGATGAAGACCGCCAGCACGGCCACCACCGGCGGCAGCACGCCCGCCAGGTTGCAGCTCACCAGCAGGGTCAGGCCCAGATAGGCGCCGATGGTGAACAGGTCGCCATGCGCGAAGTTGATGAGCTTGAGCACGCCATAGACCATGGTGTAGCCCAGGGCCACCAGCGCGTAGATGCCGCCCACGGCAAGGCCGTTCAAAAGTTGTTGAAAAAACTGTTCCATGTCTCGGTCATGCGCCCCACGGCGCAGTTTGCGGGGCGGCGTTCACTGCCCGCCGCCCCGCTTCGGATGACTTTTCTATCGAGCCTGGAGCTCGAACTTGCCTGCGTTGTTCACCTTGTAGATGCGGTAGAAATCACCCACACGGTCGCCCTTTTCGTCAAAGCCCATCTTGCCGGACAGGGTGGGCAGTTCCTTGAGCTGCTTGAGCCATTCGGCGATCTTTTCGGGATCGTCGTTGCCCTTGGCGATGGCGGCCTCGAGCACCTTGTAGGCGTCACCGGCCAGCACGGCCCACACGGAGACGGGCACGGTCTTGTAACGGTCCTTGAAGGCCTTCAGGAAGTTCTTGGCCTCAGCGGTATCCATGTCCTGGGGCAGCGGCGGGCTCACGAAGAAGTAACCGGCAGCGGCTTCGGGACCGGCGATCTTGACCAGGTCCTGATGGTTGGCGGCGTCACCGCCCATCATGGGCACATCCCAGCCCATTTCCTTCTTCTGGCGCAGCAGCATGCCCGTTTCGGGGTAGTAGCCGGTGAAGAAGATCAGGTCGGGGTTGGCGGCCTTCAGCTTGGTCAGGATGGCGGTGTAGTCACGTTCGCCGGGGGTCAGGGCATCGTAGAAGATGATCTTCACACCGGCTTTTTCCAGGGCCGCCTGGCTTTCTTCGGCCAGGCCCTTGGCATAGGAGGAGTTGTCGTGCAGCAGGGCCACCTTCTTGTAACCGGCCTTGATGACGGCGGCGGCGGCGGCCTTGCCCTGGGCGTCGTCACGCGGACAGGTGCGGAAGAAGAGCGGCAGGCCCTTTTCGGTCAGGCGCACGCTGGTGGAGCCGGTACCGATCTGCACCAGCTCGGATTCGGCCAGGATGTTCTGGGTGGCTTCGGTCACGGCGGAGCCGTAGGTGCCGATGACGGCCACCACACCGGCGGAAGCCAGCTTCTGGGCCGCCAGGGCAGCGGTGCGCGGGTCACCGGCGTCGTCTTCCACCACCAGTTCCACCTTGCTGCCGTTGATGCCGCCCTTGGCATTGGTTTCATCCACGAGCAGGCTCACGATATTTTTCATGTCCTGCCCTTCGGAGGCCCATTTGCCCGTCAACGGACACATCAGACCGATCTTGATGTCGCCCGCCAGAACCAGCGAAGGCACAAGCAAGGCTACCACTCCCAGCAAAAGCCCGAGCTTTTTCATAAGGTACTCTCCCAAAGGTACGAGTTGTTGCAAGTGGACAGCATATCCCAAAACGTACAAAAGAAAAAGCCCTTTCCTCTTTCCCCGTCCGGGGCGGAAAGGGCCTTCCACGACAGTTGCAACGATGGAAAAAAAAGGACTTTTTTTGCCCTTCCCGGCATCGGGGAGGCGGGGGACGGGCGGAAAAACATCTGTTTATTGTGCGGCCACCGTGGCCATGGCCACCAGGGTATCCGTGGTGATGCTGTCGAAACGGTGCAGGGCCACCGTGGTGTCCGCACCGGCCTTGATGGCCATCTCAAGCTCCAGCGCGACCGCCGCCAGCGCCTTGCCGCCCAGTTCGGCGGCAGCTTCACGCGTGGCATGGACCATGGCGCGGGCTTCTTCCTGCTGACCGTTCTTCAGCGCTACCGAGACCTTGACGGGGGTGTCCCGTTCCGTCTCGATGAAGTTTCGCAGCAGCTTCACATAGAGCCCGCGCGTGGTATCCACGCGCGCCATGGCTTCCTTCCAGTCAAGGATTGCTTCGCTCATAACCTTTCCCGTTATTGCTCGTTCTGATGATTCGGTGAATATGAAGGACAACTGTCGTGGAAGGCCGGAGACATACCGGCCGAAATAGCATGGGATCAGATGGAGAGGCTTTCAGGCAGCACACTGAAAACGGCCCTGCTCCCGGGCTCAAGGCGCCCGTATCCGGCAAGGCCCAGTGCGGCGGCCCCGTTCACAGTGAGGCACCGTATCAGGGCCTGCGGGGCAACGTCCAGCCTTTCGCGCAAAAAAACAGCTTCCTGACGCACATCCAGATCCGTGTTGGAGCTGAGGCCGTCCGTGCCCAGACAGCACAGCAGGCCGGACTCCAGCAGCGCGGCCACGGGCGCCGTGCCCACGGCCAGATATTCGTTGGAACGGGGGCACAGGCACAGGGCGCTGCCGCTGGCGGCCAGGGCCGTCACTTCGGCGGGCTCCAGCTGCACGCCGTGCACGGCCAGCGTGCCCGGGCCCAGCAGATCGAGACGCCGGGCATAGGCCACAGGCCGCAGATGCGGCACGGCCCAGTCTTCCGGCAGCACCATGCCCCGGTAGCAGTCCCACAGGGGGCCCTCGCCGTCAAGCAGCAGGCGCGTCTCGTCCTCGGATTCCGCCAGATGCAGGGCGAAGGGACGCCCCTTCAGACGGCACCACTGCCGCGCATCCTGCAACACGCGGGCATCCGTGGAATACAGGGCGTGCCCGGCCGGGGCACAGCGTACGGCCACTTCCGGCCGGCGTTCCAGCAGGGCACGGCAACGCGGCGGCCAGGGACGCCCGTCGTCGATGAAGGGGGCCTGACCGCCGAACCACTCGCAAAAATGGGTCACGCCCATGCCTTCCGCCCGCACGGCGGCATCCACCGCCAGCAGGCCGTCCCCGGCATAATCGCCCACATGGGCCGTGCCCGCCGCGGCCATGTCCCGGCAGGCCCCGATCAGGGCCGTGCCGTCATGCTCTTCGCGCAACAGGGCGATGAGGCTGCGCAGCCAGGCCGTGAAGCCCGCGCCGAACAACGTCCGGCCCGCCGTATGCGACAATTGCAGATGGCAGTGGGCATTGATGCTGCCGGGCATCAGGGTCACGTCGCCCATGTCCGTCACCGGGGTCCCGGCAGGCACGCGCACGCTCTTCCAGGGCAGCACGTCCAGGACGCGGCCGCCGCGTACCAGCAGCGCCGCATTGTCCAGGCCCTTGAGGGGGCGGAAAAGGTCGCGGCCCGTGGCGGGGCGCTCCCCGAGCATATCCAGGATGGTCCGGGCGCGGATGATGCGGAGCCGGTCGTCATGTTCTTGCAGCATAGGGCATCAATTCCGGCGCGAGAATTGTCCGCCGGACACGTAAAAGGTGTTTTCCACCACGAACAGGGCCTTGGGGTCCACCATGAAGACCAGGTTCTCCAGACGCTTGAGGGCCACGTTGTTGGTGACGGTGAGCAGGATCTCCCTGTCGCCGCCGGAATAGGCGCCCTTGCCCCGGATCAGGGTCACGCCGAAGCGCTCGCTGGCCAGGATGGCCTCGCTGACCTCCTCGCCCTTCTCGGAAATGATCATCACCAGCTTGCGGTGGTTGAACAGGCCCACCACATACTCCAGCGTATTGGCCGAGATGAACATCATGATGGTGGACGCGATGATGATGTCCAGCGACAGGCTGAAGGCGCCCACCAGGAAGATGCAGATGTTGACCGCAAAGCTGAACTGCCCGATGGGGATGTTCCAGCGCTGTTTCAGGGCCACGGCGATGATGTCCGTACCGCCGCCGCTGCCCAGGGTGCGCAGCATCATGCCCACGCCGGTGCCGTGCAGCACCCCGGCCACCACGGCGGCGTAGACCTCGTTGTTGATGGGGATCTGGAAGTCCACGAACATGCCGAAGATGGTGGTGCAGATGGTGCCGTAGGCCGTATAGAGCAAGAAGCGGCGCCCCACGAAGAACCAGCCCCAGACCCAGATGGGGATGGAGAGCACCAGATACCAGATCAGGGGCGTCAGCAGGCCGGTATTGTAGAACACCAGCAGGGCCATGCCCAGGACACCGCCCGCCAGCATGGCGTGCGAAGCCACGACGCTCTTGACGCATACGGTGACGAAAAAGGCGCCGATGGTCAGCCAGAGCAGGTTCCACCAGACGGACTCAGCGAGCCTGTTATTGTATGTTTTCAGCTTCATGGGTCTCCCGATTCGAAATGGTTACGGTGGAAGGCCGCGTGCCAGCCTTGAAACAGGGACGGACAGGCCCGTTCCGTCCAAGGCCGCCGCGCTCCGCAAAAGAGCACGACGGCCTCGGCAGGGACGCGAGGCCCCGAAACGGTGACGGTCCCGGTCCGCCCGGGGATGATCCTAGAACAGGCCCACCAGCATGCGCAGGGCCACGATGATGAGGAAGACGGCAAAGCCCTTCTTGAGCTTGGCCGTGGGCAGGGAGTGGGAAAGCCTGGCGCCGATGGGGGCCGTCATGAAGCTGGCGGCAGCGATGCCGAAAAAGGCCATCAGGTTCACGAAGCCCACACAGCCGGCGGGCAGGCCGGGGGCATTCCAGCCGCCCACGATATATCCCAGCGTACCGGCCACGGCGATGGGGAAGCCGATGGCGGCCGAGGTGCCCACGGCGTGATGCAGGGGCACGTTGCAGAAGCTCATGAACGGCACGGAGAGCGTCCCGCCGCCGATGCCCACGAAACTGGAGATGAGGCCGATGACGCCGCCCACACCGGCGGTGCCCAGGGCGCCGGGCATCTCACGGCTGGCCGGGGGACGGTAGTTGGACAGCATCTGCAGGGACACGAAGCCCAGGAAGCAGATGAAGAAGACCTTCAGGAACAGGGTCGGCATGTGGGTGGCCACCAGACCGCCCAGGAAGGTGCCCAGCAGGATGCCGGGCGTGATGTTGCGGAAGATGTCCCAGTGGACGGCGCCGCGTTTGTGATGGGCCCGGCTGCTGGAGATGGACGTGATCATGATGCTGGCCAGCGAGGTGCCCAGGGCTATCTGCTGCACATATTCGGCCGGGATGCCCTGACTGGGAAAGACCGCCACCATCATGGGCACGATGACGATACCGCCGCCCACGCCCAGCAGACCGGCAAGCACACCGGCCACGGCGCCGCAGCACAAATAGACAAGGATTGAAACGAGCATGACGACCTTCCTCCATGGCAGCGCAGGTCGTGCCCGGAGGCGCGATCGCGGTACGAAACGGCAGAAAAAACAAAAAGGCGTGGGGCCACGGGCCCCGTCACGCCCCCGGGACAGGCACCGGACACCTGCCGCTGGTCCGGCGCAATACCTCAAGAAAGTAGACAAAGCCCCCCAAAGCGTCAACTGACTTTTTGCTTTACAAAGCGCCCGGCAGCGTCTAGGTTTGCCCCCATGAAATGTCTGGCAACGTACCGCGGTGATCTGCGCCCTGTGAACGCCGTTCGCAGGGGTTCTGCCCGGTTTTTCTTTTGTCCCGCCGTTGAGCGGGCTTTTTTTTAATCCTGCAACCCCACGACGCCATGACTACAGATACTACGTACCGCTGGCCGCACAAAGACCTGCTGGACGTCACCCAGCTCGACGCACAGGACGTGCGTCACCTGCTGAACGTGGCCGCCAGTTTCCAGGAAATCAACCTGAGACCCGTCAAAAAGGTGCCTACCCTCAAGGGCAAGACCGTGGTGCTCTTCTTCGTGGAGAACAGCACCCGCACCAAGACGTCTTTCGATGTGGCCGGCAAGCGCCTTTCCGCCGACACCTACTCCCTGGCCAAGTCCGGTTCCAGCCTCAACAAGGGCGAGAGCCTCAAGGACACGGCCCTGACCCTGCAGGCCATGGGGCCTGACGTCATCGTCATCCGTCATCCCAGCAGCGGCGCGGCCCAGTTCCTGGCCGAGCGTGTCTCCTGCGGCATCGTCAACGGCGGTGACGGCTGGCATGCCCATCCCACCCAGGCCCTGCTGGACAGCTTCGCCCTGCGGCAGGTCTGGGGCGATGCCTTTGCCGGCAAGCAGGTGCTCATCCTGGGCGACATCGCCCACAGCCGCGTGGCCCGCTCCAACGTGCACCTGCTCACCATGCTGGGCGCCAAGGTGCGCCTGTGCGCGCCGCGCACCCTGCTGCCCGCCGGTGTGGAATCCTGGCCCGTGGACGTGTACGGCGACCTCAACCAGGCCGTGCGCGACACCGACGCCGTCATGTGCCTGCGCCTGCAGCTGGAACGCCAGCAGGCAGGCCTGCTGCCCGACCTGGCCGAATATTCCCGCCGCTTCTGCCTGACCGAACGTCATCTGGAACTCACCCACCCCGGCGTGAAGGTCCTGCATCCCGGCCCCATGAACCGCGGGCTGGAGATTTCCAACGACGTGGCCGACGACCCGCGCAGCCTGGTCCTCGATCAGGTGGCGTCCGGTGTGGCCACCCGCATGGCCGTCCTCTACCTGCTGGCCACCCGTAACGATGGAGGTTGCTAAATGACCCTGTGCATCAAGAACGCCCGTCACCTGGACGCCCCCGTTGACCTGCTGGTGCGGGACGGCAAGATCGTGACCATGACCCCCGCCGGCCATCACGCCGCGCCCGAAGGCAGCCAGATCGTGGACGCCCGCGGCCTGATCCTCATGCCCAGCATGGTGGACGCCCACGTCCACCTGCGCGAGCCCGGCTTCGAATACAAGGAAGACATCAACACCGGCCTGGAGGCCGCCGCCCGCGGCGGTTTCGGTTCGGTCATGTGCATGGCCAACACCAAGCCCGTCAACGACAACGCCAGCGTCACCCGTTTCATGCTGGACCGCGCCGCCCAGACCCATCCCCACGGTCCGCGCCTCTGCCCCATCGCCGCCGCCACCGTGGGCCTGGCCGGTGAAGAGATGGCCCCCCTGCAGGAGCTCAAGGACGCCGGTTGCGTGGCCATCTCCAACGACGGCCGTCCCATGCCCGGCACCGAACTGCTGCGCCGCGTCATGGAATACGGCGCCGACCTGGGCCTGACCTTCATCGATCACTGCGAGGACAGCACCCTGGCCCGCGGCTGGGTCATGAACGAAGGTCCCCTCAGCGGCAGCCTGGGCGTCAAGGGCCAGCCCCCGGTGGGCGAGGCCGTGCAGGCCGCCCGCGACATCATGCTGGCCGAATATCTGAACCTGCCCGTGCACATCGCCCACGTCTCCAGCGCCCTGACCGTGGACATCATCGCCTGGGGCAAGGCCCGCGGCGTCAAGGTCACGGCCGAGACCTGCCCCCACTACCTGACGCTGGATGAATCCGCGCTGGACGGCTACAACACCAACGCCAAGGTCAGCCCGCCGCTGCGCCGCCCCGAAGACCGCGAGGCCCTGCGCCGGGCCATCAAGGACGGCACCATCGACATCCTGGCCACCGACCACGCCCCCCACGCCGCCCATGAAAAGGAGCGTACCCTGGACGAGGCCCCCTGCGGCTTCACCGGCATGGATCTGGCCCTGACCCTGACCTGGCAACTGGTGCGCGAGGGCGTCATCAGCGAGGCCGACCTGCACCGCCTCTGGAGCGTGCGCCCGGCCGAGATCTTCAATCTGCCCCTCAACCGCTTCGAGCCCGGCGATCCGGCCGACTTCTTCCTCTTCGATCCCGAAGAAAAGTGGACCGTCAGCCGCGAGACCCTGTACTCCAAGAGCTACAACACTCCCTTCCTGGGCCGGGAGATGCAGGGCCGCGTCCGCCATCACTGGCTGGGCGGCGTGCAGCTGTTCTAAAAAACAGGGAAAAGCCCTTGTAACTTTGTGCCATGCCCGAACGGTGTCCGTGCCGACGGGCATGGCACTTTTTTTCGGATCGGAGGAAGGGCTCCCCGTAGCGCTGCTGTCGATGCCCGCAGATGCCCTGTTGCAACGGTCACGGCCTGCGCCTGCTTTCGGGCAGCACGAGGCGTGGCCCATCCCCTCCCCAATGCCGCACAGGACTGTCCCCTGCTCAGGACTCAGGACAGGACGAAACTAATCCCCCAAACGTCGGTTATCGTATGCCTCCTGTTCCCGGGCTTATCATGAGCGAAGATATCCCTGGAGCTTGTGCGTGTATCGTTCCCACCTATGCCATGAAAGCAGCCGGCAAGCGTTTTAAAGACCATCGTAAATACATATCGTGAACGTATATCTCCTTAAAAAATCACAATGAACAATAAGTTAGCATCCATAAAGATTTTTTCATGGGAATTTATATGGCTGCTGTTTTGTGGCTTCATGACCATAGTATGGATGAGTGAAGTCTGGGACATCAAAACCGCACCGGAGAAATACGCTTGCTTGTGGGGCGGTGAAGGGCCCGTGGCTCGACTGTGGTACTATGCCTCGGAAAGTCTTTACTTGCTTCACCTTGCCTGCCTGATCGTTTGGTTTTTGTCTGGAATATGGCTTTGTGTGTGCCGATGGACTTTCAAACGTGCATTGCTGCTTGCGCATGTTTGTCTGAGCATGTTGTGGCTCACGGCTGCTCTTATAACAAACTGCTGACGCTGCCGACCGGCTTGCCAAAGGAATGTTGCTCCGGACCTTGCTCACCTCTCTTTTATCCTGCGCCCCCTTGCCCGGACATATGGGGATACCCTTATTGATGCCATGCCAATGGCCTGTCTGATGGGCCTGTGATTCCCTTTTCAGAAACAAGTCGCAGGGAAGCGAAAACTTCCATACAATACAATTGATGCGGAAAGGCACCTTTGAGATGCAAAAGTACCTTTCTTATGCCCGCTTAATGCCTGCATCGCCAAAGCCTGATGGACGAGGCGCGCATACATTCCTGAGGCGAAAAGTCCTTTTGGGGAAAGCAGCTGACACAGCCTTGCAGGCCCTCCCCTGCCTTCGCCGCCCATCTTCCCGCGCCTGCCCTTTTCCGCCGGGAAAGCTGCTCCGGTCTTGCTGGTCTTTGTCCGCCGCCGGCGCTATGCTCCTTCCAGTTCAAGATCTTTTTCGGGAGGATACCGCCATGCATCTTCGTCAGCCCGCTGTCGCAGGCCGTTTTTATACTGATGTCCCGGCCGACCTGCGCGCCGAAGTGGAGTCGTTCCTGAAACAGGGGGCGGCCCTGCCCGCTTCGGCCCTTGCCGCCGGGGATGCGGCCCATCTGGCGGGCCTCATGCTCCCCCATGCCGGGCACGTCTACAGCGGTCGGGTCATCGGCGCCACTCTGGCCCACGTGCGCTTGCCGCGCACGGTCTTCCTGCTTTGCCCCAACCATACCGGCCTGGGCACGCCCCTGTCCGTCTGGCCCGCCGGTGCCTGGCAGACCCCGCTGGGCCCCGTGCCCGTGGACGGTGAGATGGCCCGCCTGCTCTGCGAGGCCGACGAGGATTTCAGCGCTGATGTCATGGGACATGTGCGGGAACACAGCATCGAGGTCCTGCTGCCCTTCCTCCAGGTCTGCGCGGGCGATGCGCCCCTGCATGTGGTGCCTGTCTGTGTGGGCACCGGCCAGGCCCCTGTGCTGCGCACGGCCGGACAACGCCTGGCCCGGGTCCTGGAGCGCTGCCGGAGCCGCGACGGCCAGCGCCCCCTGCTGCTGGTCAGCTCGGACATGAACCACTACGAAGACCAGCGGACCACCCTGCGCAAGGACGACCTGGCCCTGGACGCCGCCCTCAAAGGCGATGCCGACGCCCTGCTGGCCACCGTAGCCCGGGAGGGCATCAGCATGTGCGGGGCCGCGCCGCTGGCTCTGGCATTCTATGCCCTGCACGCCTGGTCGCCCGATGCGGCAGTGCGCGCAACCCTGGTCATGCACGAAACGTCCGCCGCTGTTTCGCACGATACGGGACACGTCGTGGGCTACGCCGGACTGCGTATCTTCAGCTGCTGAAAGGTCCGTCAAAAAAACAAGCAAAGAGCTCGGAATCCCTTGTCCTAAGCCTGTTTCTTCGGATTGTTACGTTGACACAATCTTCCGGCCTTGGTACATCTATATTACTTATGTCGTTTGGCATAACCCGACTGCCGTTTTTTTTCACTACGCCAACATGAGGAGGCATGCATGAGTCTCAACAGGCGTGATTTCGTCAAACTGTGCACCGGCACAGTGGCGGGTTTCGGCGTTGCGCAGATGTTCCATCCTGCGGTTCGCGAAGCCCTGGCCGGCACGTTGACTGGCGAGCGCCCCCCTGTCATCTGGCTGCAGGGACAGGGCTGTACCGGTTGTTCAGTGTCGCTGCTGAACAACGTCAACCCCTCCATCGCTGATGTGCTGCTGAAGATCATCAGCCTCGAGTACCATCCTACCGTCATGGGCGGTGAAGGCCACGACGCCTACACCCACATGCTGAACATTGCCAAGAACTTCAAGGGCAAGTTCTTCCTGGCCATCGAAGGTTCCATCCCGCTGGCCAAGGATGGTCGCTACTGCGTGGTGGCCGAAGAGGGCCACACCGAGATCACCATGGCCGATCTGGTCAAAAAGCTGGCTCCCGATGCCGCCGCCGTGCTGGCCCTGGGTACCTGCGCTGCCTACGGCGGCATCCCCGCTGCCAAGGGTTCCGTGACCGAAGCCATGGGTACCGGTGCCATGCTCAAGCAGGCCGGCATCAAGACCCCCGTGGTCAACATCCCCGGATGCCCGCCCCAGCCTGACTGGATCGTGGGCACCATCGCCCTGGCCCTCCAGAAGATCAAGGAAAAGGGCCTGGAAGCCGGTCTGGCCGAAGTGGTCTCCCTGCTGGACAGCGAAGGCCGCCCGCTGCCTTTCTACGGTCGCAACGTGCACGAGAACTGCCCCTATCTGGGCAAGTACGACGAAGGCAAGTTCTCCGCCACCTTCACCGAGAAGGACGGCTGCCGCTACGACCTGGGCTGCAAGGGCCCCGGTGCGTACTGCGACTCGTTTGAACGTAAATGGAACGGCGTCAACTGGTGCGTGGCCAACGCCATCTGCATCGGCTGCACCGAGCCCTCGTTCCCCGACGGACAGAGCCCCTTCTACAGCAACTAGAAGCGGCCCGGCTTTTCCATTTTTTCTGACGTTCAAAGGAGAGCTTTATGGCCAAGGCCACTATCGCCATCGATCCCGTCACCAGAATCGAGGGCCATCTCAAGGCCCAAGTGGTGGTGGAGAACGGCAAGGTTGTGGACGCCCACCTCACCGGTGGGATGTTCCGCGGTTTTGAACAGATTTTGAAAGGGCGCGACCCGCGTGACTCCACCCAGATCGTGCAGCGCATCTGCGGCGTGTGCCCCACCTCCCATGCCATGGCTTCCGCCCTGGCGCAGGAAAGCGCCTTCAACATCAAGGTGACCGGCAACGGCCGCATCACCCGTAACCTGATCCTGGGCGCCAACTACCTGCAGTCGCACATCCTGCACTTCTACCATCTGGCCGCTCTGGACTTCGTGGCCGGCCCCGATACCGCGCCCTTCGTGCCGCGTTTCGCCCAGCCCGACCTGCGTCTGCCCCCCGAAGCCAACAAGGTGGGCGTGGACCAGTACCTGGAAGCCCTGGAAGTGCGCCGCATCGCCCACGAGATGGTCGCCCTCTTCGGCGGCCGCATGCCCCATGTGCAGGGCATCGTGCCTGGCGGTGCCACTGAAATGCCCACCAAGGAAGCCCTGCTGGAATACGCGGCCCGCTTCAAGAAGGTGCGCCAGTTCATCGTCGAAAAATACCTGCCCATCACCTACATCGTGGGCTCCGTGTACAAGGACCTGTTCGAACAGGGCCAGGGCGTGCACGGCTGCTCCTGCTTCGGCGTGTTCCCCATGACCGACGACGGCAAGACCCACCTGCTCAAGGCCGGTATCTTCCTCAATGGCCGTGACGTGGAATTCGATCCCAAGAAGATCACCGAAGACCTCAAGTACGCCTGGTACGACGACGCCACCACCGGCAAGGGTGCTGCCGGCGCCGAGACCAACCCCAACCTGGACAAGAAGGACGCCTACTCCTTCGTCAAGGCTCCCCGCTACGACGGCGAAGTCATCGAAGTGGGCCCCGCCGCCCGCATGTGGGTGGCCAACGCGCCGCTGTCCGAAGTGGGCGTGAAGATGCTGAAGGAAAAGTTCGGCATCGAAGCCCGCACCATCCGCGACCTGGGCTGGGACAAGGTCTTCTCCATCATGGGCCGTCACGTGGCCCGCGCCGAAGAAGCCCTGCTCATCGCCAATGCTGTGGAAGGCTGGCTGAAGGAAGTCAAGCCCGACGGCGAGACCTTCACCCCCTTCGAGATCCCGCAGAGCGCCGAAGGCTACGGCTGCACCGAAGCGCCCCGTGGTTCTCTGGTCCACTACATCCGTGTGAAGGACCAGAAGATCGACAGCTACCAGATCATCTCCGCCACTCTGTGGAACTGCTCGCCCCGCGACGACAAGGGCCGCCGTGGTCCTCTGGAAGAAGCCCTCATCGGTGTGCAGGTCCCGGACATCAACAACCCCGTCAATGTTGGGCGCACCATCCGCGCCTTCGACCCGTGACTGGGCTGTGCCGTGCACGTGCTGCACGCTGAGACCGGCGAAGAATCCATCGTGAACCTGGGCTAGGTTCCGCGCGATTTGTCGCTTTGTCCCCCCTGTCCGTGTGGCAGGGGGGACTTTTCTTTTCCTCTCTCCCACCGTATCCTCAGTTTTCCGTCCCCGCTCCCGCTTTCATGCCATCCTGCCAAAGGGCACCCCTTCCGCTGCCGGCGGCAGAGGCCCTCCTCCGGGGAGGGTACGGCCAAGGAGCTTTTATGAAACGAATCATCGTAGGCGTCAGCGGTGCCAGCGGCATGCCCCTGGCCCTGTGTCTGCTGCGCCATCTGGCTGCCCTGCCCGACGTGGAAAGCCACCTCATCCTTTCGCCCGGAGCCCATGCCGTGCTGGAAGCGGAATGCGGCCTTGCCCCGTCCACCCTGCATGCCCTGGCCGACGTCAGCCATGATGCGGCCTGTCTGGGAGCCGCCCCGGCCAGCGGCTCCTGGCAGCACGACGGCATGGTGGTCTGCCCCTGCTCCATGAGCAGCCTGGCCAGCATCGCCACCGGTGCCGGAACCAACCTGCTGCACCGCGCCGCCGACGCAACTCCTCTGAGCTTACCCGCCTTTATATGAACGTTTCCGGGAAGATAAGAATCGTCAAGCGCCGCCGGAACATATTCTCCGGGTTTTACGTTCTGCGCACCGGTTACTATCTGCACAGGCTCGTCCTTCCCGACGTCAACCATACATATAAGCAGATGATCCGAGTCCGGGTGCTTTTCTACGGATATGAGTTTTCCGACAACGACGTTCTTTATATCGCTTCCTATGACCTCATAACCCTCAACCTTGGAGCCTGTCATTGTCATTTTACCGCAGTAAGCTTTAGGCTCAAAATCTTTATCCACATAATCTTTAAGCCAGTTCATTGATAATTTCATACAGCATTTACCTCCTGATTAAAACTGCGACAGAAAACGTATATCGTTCTCATAAAGCAGACGCATATCGGAAATACCGAATCTTGTCATAACTATTCTCTCGACGCCCATACCGAAAGCAAAGCCTGAGTAAACGTCGGGATCTATTCCGCTCATTCTGAGCACGTTCGGGTGAACCATGCCTGCGCCGAGTATCTCGATCCAGCCCTCGCCCTTGCAAAGGCTGCAGCCCTTTCCTCCGCAGACAAAGCACGAAACGTCAACCTCGCAGGACGGCTCGGTAAACGGGAAGTGATGCGGACGGAAACGTATTTCGGTCTTTTCGCCGAACATCTGCTTTGCGAACATGAGCAGAGTTCCTTTAAGGTCGCCCATGGTTATGCCCTTATCAACAACAAGTCCCTCTACCTGATGGAACATAGGCGAGTGTGTGCCGTCAACGGCGTCGGAACGGTAAACGCGTCCCGGCGAGATTATTCTTATCGGAGGTTTCTGATTTTCCATTACGTGAACCTGTACGGTACTCGTCTGGGAACGAAGCAGAACCTTATCGGTTATATAGAAAGTATCCTGGACATCACGCGCAGGGTGAAATTCCGGCGTATTGAGCGCGGTAAAGTTATAGTAATCGGTTTCAACTTCCGGTCCTTCCGCAATGGAAAAGCCCATTCCGAGGAATATATCCTCCATTTCGTTCTGAATCTTGGTTAGCGGATGTACTTTGCCCCAGGCGCATTTATTGGTGGGCAGCGTTACGTCGATCTTTTCGCTTTCAAGTTTTTTTGCCATTTCGATCTCCGAGATCTTTGCCTTTGCGTTTTCAAGTTCGGTTTCGATAGCGGCTCTTACGTTGTTTGCGAACTGTCCCATTATCGGTCTTTCTTCTTTGGAAAGCGTCGCCATCATTTTAAGCGCCGAAACAAGCTCGCTCTTTTTTCCGAGATAGGTTACTCTGAGGTTTTCAAGCTCGGCAGCGCTCTTTGCGTTTTTAAGTTAGGACAGCGCTTTTGCTTTCAGAGCTTCAAGTTGTTCCTTCAAATTTCTCAACTCCCAAATATTTTGATATATTTTTATCTTTTGACAAACAAAAAATTCCCCGGCGGGAAAAATTTTCCCGTCAAGTACGTAGAAA
>ENA-UEYI01000286-UEYI01000286.1-human-gut-metagenome-genome-assembly--contig:-NODE-286-length-52141-cov-5.591311_pt1 | contig 52141 bp, 50 predicted proteins | sample MGYA00242900_ERZ507916 | MGnify/ENA primary metagenome ERZ507916 (study PRJEB26167, sample SAMN06115521) | human gut metagenome | host: Homo sapiens | place: China:Chongqing | collected 2015-09-02...
AACCGCTCTCGTTCTTCTGCCGTGGGTTGCGTCGATAAGTGTACCCTTCTCCTTGCAGTCCTGAACTATACGCTTTATCGGAGCCGATTCGGGGCTGACAATAGCAATAATTCTGTCCGCATTAACCATATTACCGAAGCCGATATTGATAAGCTTCATATTTTCACCCCGTTATTCGATATTTTGAACCTGCTCGCGGATTTTTTCAACCTCTGACTTGCTTTCAAGTACACGTCTTGCAATTTCAACGTCATTTGCCTTTGATCCGATCGTGTTAGCCTCACGGTTGATTTCCTGAACGAGGAAGTCTATCTTTCTGCCTACAGCCTCGGTTGAATTGAAGAAATCCTTGAGCTGAGAAATATGGCTTCTCAATCGTACAGTCTCCTCGGCAACGGCAATTTTGTCCGCATAAATTGCCGCTTCGGTGAGAAGTCTTGCTTCTTCAACATGGATATCTCCGAGAAGCTCCTGCATTCTCGCAAGCAGCTTGTCGTTATATTCCTTGACAGTCTCGGGCGATCGTTCCTCAACAAATTCAACATATGAAAGAATAAGATCGGCTCTTGAAACGATATCATCACGGAGCTTTTCTCCCTCAACCTGACGCATATTGATGAATTGGATGCCGCCGCTCTGCTCTCGTGCGCGCTGCCGCTGCTGTATGTGGGCGTATTCTCGTGCGGCGTGGGCTACACGCTGCAGATCCTCGCGCAGAAGGACTCCAACCCCACGGTCGTCACCATCCTGCTGAGTCTCGAGAGCGTGTTCGCCGTCATTGCGGGCGCGATCATCCTGCACCAGAGCATGACCCCGCGCGAATACCTCGGCTGCGTGCTGATGTTCCTCGCCGTCGTCCTCGCGCAGATCCCGCTGCCGGCCAAAGCTGCCCGCGCGGAAAAATGAGCAGCATCCCCGCCGGGCGGCGGGGATGTTTCACACGCCCGCTTGTGCGCAAATGCCCCTTGCATTTTTGCCCAAATTAGACTATAATTCTTGTCAAGAAATTCACAGAAAGTGAGTTCACAAGGAGGTCGATTCCCCATGAAACTGACACCCGAACAGCAGGCCGTGCTCGACGGCAGCAAGGGCGAAGTCATGGCCAAAGTCATGAAAACGCTCGTCATGTACGGTGACGCCTTCGGCGCGGAAAAGATGGTGCCCGTCACGAGCACCTACGGCCACACGGTCATCAGCTTCGGCATCAACGCCATGAAGCCGGTCTATGACCTGTATGACCAGCTGATCGAAGCCGGCGCGTTTTCCGAGCAGAAATTCACCGCCGACCCGCTCCCGCTCGACAAGAACGTCCCCTCGAACCCGCTGCAGGACCTGGTGTTCCACCAGTTCATGTATAAGCAGCAGGCGCGCTACGAGGCCCAGCTCAAAAAGCTCGGCATCCTCAGCGACAAGGACTACACCTGCACCTGCTACCTCGACGAGGTGGGCAACAAGCCCAAGCAGGGCGAGGTGCTCTCGTGGGCGGAATCGTCCGCCGTGGTGTACGCCAACAGCGTGCTCGGCGCGCGCTGCAACCGCAACTCCGGCATGATCGAGCTCATGGGCTCCATCGCGGGCTGCGTGCCGTATTTCGGTTTCCTGACCGACGACGGGCGCAAGGCCGACTGGATCGTTGAGGTGCGCACGACGAAAAAGCCCGAGCCGCAGCTGCTCGGCTCCGCCATCGGCATGAAGGTCATGGAAAAAGTGCCGTATGTCAAGGGGCTCGACCAGTGGATCGGCACGGAGATCAATGAGGACGCCATTGCGTATCTCAAGGACTTCGGCGCGGCCACCGCGTCCAACGGCGCCGTGGGCCTGTACCACATCGAGCACCTCACGCCCGAGGCCGTGCAGCAGGGCGAGGCGCTCATCCGCGACGGTGCGCCGGTGTACGTCATCGACGACGCGGAGCTCCAGCGCGTGCGCGAGAGCTATCCGTGCGTGTGGAAGAACCTCAACGCCAAGCCGAAGCTGTGCTTCATGGGCTGCCCGCACATGACGCTCCACCAGCTCATCGACACGACCGAGCGCGTCGAGGCAAGCCTCAAGGCGCACGGCCAGCGCAAGGTCTGCATCCCGACGGTGTTCACCGCCGCGCCCGGCGTCATCGAGGAATTTGAAAAGACGGAGTACGCGCCCCGCCTGCGCAATACCGGCGTCGTGCTCAGCTACATCTGCCCGCTCATGTACATGAACAATCCGCTCAGCAAAGCCATGCCCGTCATCACCTCGTCGAACAAGCTGCGCACCTACACGACCGCGCGCTACTACACCGAGGAAGAGATCATCACCATGATTACAAAGGGGGCCAACTAATATGAAACAGTTTCAGGGTCGCGTCATCTGCCCCGGCACGTGCGAGGCGGAAGCCCTTGTGTCGCACGGCGGCTTCAACACGCTCGCCAGCTATCAGATGGCCTTGATGTTCCACGACAAGCAGGTCAAATGCGGCGACCAGAACAACCCCGACCTGTACAAAAAGCCGATGATCGGCAAGGCCCTGTGCCTGCCGGAGACGATCGGCTCGACCACCGGCGGCATGGTGCTCTACACGGCCTGCGCCTCCGGGCAGCAGCCGGCGTGCATGCTCTTTTCCAAGCACATCGACTCGCTGGCGGCCTCGGGCGCGATCCTCGCGTCCGTGTGGACGGACGCCGATATGCCGGTCATTGACTGCCTGGGCGACGAGTTTCTCGCCGCCGTGCAGACGGGCCAGACCGTGCGCGTGCTCGACGGCGGTGTCGTCGAGGTCGCCTGACTTTTGCAGCAACGAAACGGGGCTGACCGGCCGGTCAGCCCCGTTTTTGCGTGCTCTGCCTTCCTTTCGGAAATGGCGGGAGCGTGCGCTGCCTTCTCCTTGAGGAGAAGGCATCCAGCTCTGCTTGCCGGATGAGGTGGAAAGGTCACGGCCATCTCCAGCGGCCCCCGGCATCGCACCGCACATCACCCCGCGCCGCGTCTTGACATATTCCCCAAATGTGGTATTCTGTTTTTATTCATTTTGCCCGGTGTTGCGGAAAGAGATGCGCGGCATGAAATACGCATTCGGTAACGCCGATCTCCCCGCCGGCACTGCACCGGCGGGGCACTCGCGCATCGACCGGCCGAAAGTCAAGCGCAATGCCCGGCCCGGCGCCGGGCTCGACCCCCTGCTCGCCTGAGCGGGACACATTCTATTGGAAAAACCAGGTGATGCCATGAAAGCGCTTTCCCAGCCGCTGTTCGCCTCCCTGCGCGGGTATGACAAGGCGCAGCTCGGGCCGGATCTGTTCTCCGGCGTGCTCATCGCGCTGCTGTCCATCCCGATCTCGATGGGCTATGCCCAGCTGGCCGGTCTGCCGCCGGTCTACGGCCTGTACGGGTCGCTGGTGCCGATTTTGCTGTTTGCGATGCTCAGCACAACGCGGGAGTTCATCTTCGGCGTCGACGCCGCGCCGGCCGCCATGATTGGCGCGGTGGTCACATCGCTCGGCGTCACGCCCGGCGGCGCGGAGGCCATGCGCGTCGTGCCGGTGCTGACGTTGTACGTCGCGCTGTGGCTGGCCGTGTTCGCGCTCGTGCGTGCGGATAAGGCCGTTGATTACATCTCCGAGCCCGTCATGGGCGGGTTCATCAGCGGCGTCTGCTGCGAGATCATCCTCATGCAGGTACCGAAGCTGCTCGGCTCCGGCACCGGCACGGGCGAGCTCTTCGAGCTGCTGGGGCACATCTTTGACGCAGCAGCGGTCATTAACTGGCCGACCGCCGCGCTCGGCTTCGGAACGCTTGCAGTTTTGCTCATCGCGCCGCGCAAATGGCCGAAGGTGCCATGGGTGCTCGTGATGATGGTGCTCGGCGGGCTGCTCGGCGCGTTTGCGCCGCTGGCCGACTGGGGCGTGGCGCTGCTGGCCGCCGTGCCGCGCGGCCTGCCGAAGGTCGCGCTGCCGGATCTGACTGCGCTGCCGTTCACGCAGGCGCTCGTGGCAACGCTGCCGGTCGCGGCCGTCATTCTGGCCGAGACACTGCTGGCCTCAGCCGGCACGGCGCAGAAAAACGGCTACCGTCTCAACGGCCGCCGCGAGATCGCAACGTATGCCGTCTGCAACGTCACCGCCGGGCTCGTCGGCTGCTGCGTCGTGTCGGGCAGCGTGTCGCGCACGGCCGTTAACGAGCGCAACGGCGGCAAGACGCAGCTCGTGTCCGTCATGGCGAGCGTGACCATGCTCGTCGTGCTGCTCGTCGCCACGCCGCTCATCCGCTTTCTGCCCGTGCCGGTGCTGACGGCCATCGTCGTCAACGCGCTCATCGGGGCGACGGAGTTCGGCATCGCGCGGCGGCTCTGGCGCGTCAACCGGGTCGAGCTGGGCATCTTTGCCGGGGCGTTTCTGGGCGTGCTGCTGCTCGGCGCGATCAAGGGCGTGCTCGTGGGCATGGTGCTGTCGTTCATCGACGTGCTCATGCGCGCGGCCGCGCCCCAGCGCACCTTCCTCGGTACGCTGCCGGGCAAGGCCGGGTTCTTCCCGATTGACCGCGTCAGCGGCGTGCAGGCATTGCCGCGCATCGTGCTCTACCGCTTCAGCGGCAGTCTGTTTTTTGCCAACATCCGCCGCTTTCAGGAGGACATCGAGGGCGCGGTGCAGCCCGACACGCAGGCCGTCATCGTCGACGGCAGCGCCATCGTGAGCGTGGACATCACGGCGTGTGACCGGCTCGTCGCGCTCAACCGCAAGCTGCGCGCGCAGGGCGTGCGCTTTTACCTGACCGAGCACATCGGCGAGGTCAACGACCAGCTGCGGCACTTTGAGGCCGGGGAGCTGATCGAATCCGGCGCCGTGCGCCGCACGATCCAGGGCGCGCTGCGCGATGCCGGCGCAGCCGTCGACATCGGCGGGTCGCAGCAGCGCATCCCCGACAACATGGACGACATCCGCCAGCTCCAGGAGCTCGAGTGGCTCTACGGAGCGGACGCTGAGGTGCAGATCGAGCGCAACGTGCAGCTGCTGCTCGCGCGTATGCGCGCAACGGACGACGTCGCGGAGCGCCGCGCCATGCTCGAGCACTTCCTCAACGAAGACTTCCACTTCGGCAGCATCGACACCGACGAGGTGCTGCTGCACCTGGAAGGCCACACGGACGAGCTGGCCGCGCTGCTCGGCAACTCCGAGGACGATGTATTCACCGACCTCGAGGTCGAGCGTGACAGCCTCATCGACCGCGTCGAGCAGGACTATCCAGAGCTCGTCGAGCACGTGCGCGAGCGGCGCGACCACCTCGACCACGACTTCCGCGCCAACCACCCCTCGAGCGCGGCCCGCATCGAGGCCCGCCGCGCGCAGCTGCACGCACGCATCGAGCGCGAGCGCGCCGAGCGGAACGAGCGCCGCGCCCAGCATCAGGCGGAGCTGCTCGAGCGGCATGCCGAGCACACGGCCGCGCGTCAGGAGCGGCACGAGCAGCACGCCACCGAGCAGCAGCTGCGCCATGAGCAGCAGCTTGAGGCGCGCCTGCGCCGCCAGGCGGAGGAGCAGGTCGCGCGCGAGCAGCGCCAGGCAGCGGAGCTGGCCCGCAAGGCACAGCACGCGGTCGAAAAGGCGCGCCGTCACGCCGAGCATGCAGCCGAGCGCGCGCAGCGCCATGCCGACCACCTGGCCGAAAAGGCGCAGCGCCACGCCGACCACGCCGCGGAGCGCGCACAGCGTCACGACGACCGCCATGACAGCAGGGACTGACCGCAGGCACAAACGCAAAACAGGATAGAAAACCGGAAGGGGCAGCCACCTCTTCCGGTTTTGTTGTATGTACAGGTCTCCGCCCCGCCGTGCACCTGTAGTTCTCTCCCTGCAGAAGCAGTCGGAGCGTGCGATGCCTTCTCCTCGCCGAGAAGGTGGCAAGCTCTGCTTGCCGGATGAGGTGGAAAGGTCATGGCCGCCTCCAGCGGTACCGGTGATGCGCCGCCCCCGGTCTCGGCCCCGCCGCGCTGGCAAAAAACAGCGGCGTCACGGAGTTGTCTCCGTGACGCCGATGCGTCGGTGCGCGCACTTAACGCTTGCGCTTATTCTTCTGATACAGGGCCCACAGGCCGTTGAGCAGCAGGTTCTTATCGTACGTGATCTCGCGCCGGCAGTACGGGATGATGCAGCCGCCGAGGCCGCCGGTCGCAATGACGGCGGCGGGCTCGCCGAGCTCGGCCTCCATGCGCTCGATCATGCCGTCGAGCATGGCCGCCGTACCGAAAACGCTGCCGGAGCGCATGGCCTCGACCGTGTCGGTGCTGATGCACTTTTTCGGCGCGTCGAGCGAGATGTGCGGCAGCTGCGACGTGCCGCTTGCGAGCGCCTCGAGTGAGATGCCCACGCCGGGAATGATGGCCCCGCCGAGCACGCGCGCCTCACGGTCGATGACGGTCATGGTGGTGGCCGTGCCCATGTCGATGATGATGAGCGGCGGGGCATGGATGGCCAGCGCGGCGGCCGCGCCGACGACGAGGTCGCTGCCCATGGCGGCGGGATTGTCGAGCGCGATGTTCAGCCCCGTTTTCATGCCGGGGCCGACGACGAGCGGGCGGATGCCCGTGATCATGCGCACGGCGGCGATGAGCGCGCCGTTGATCGGCGGCACGACGGACGACAAAATGGCGCCGTCGATGTCCTCCGGCGCGATACCGGAAAACTCGATCACCTGCCGCAGCGAGATGGCGTACTCGTGCGCGGTCTTGTCGCGGTCGGTCTCCAGACGGGCAATGTTGCGGATGCCGGACTCGTCGAGAAAACCGATCACAATATTCGTATTGCCAACGTCCAGAGCCAGCAGCATATCAGTCCACCGGGCCTTTCTTTCCGGCCGCGATCAGCCGGGTGATGGTCGGGCTCAGGACGAGGTTCACGCCCAGCTCGAGCAGGAAGTTCACGCCCACGAGGGTCGTGACGATATAGGTCGCGACAGCCGTGCCGCCGGCCCACGCCTGCAGCTGCGGCTGATAAAACAGCACCATGGCGAGCACGAACAGCCCGGTGTTGACGACCGGGGCGGCCGCGGCCGCGACGATGACGCCCGCGAGCGCGTGCTTTTTGCCGATGGCGCGATAGAGCGCACCGGCAACGAGGCCGGCCGCCGTGCCCTTGATGAGGCAGACGAGCACGGTCATGACCGGGCGCGCGGAAAACATGATGTAACCGCCCTGATCGGCGCCGGTGACGACGGCGATCGTGACGACGACGCCAAACACGAAGCCGAGCCACGCGCCGGCGCTGACGCCGTAAACGGCTGCGCCGACCACAATCGGGATCAGCACGAGCGACACGGCGAACGGGCCGACCTTGATGAAGCTGCCGAGCAGCTGCAGCACGACGACGATGGCGGTGAAGAGTGCAAGCCCAGCCAGACGCCGGGTCTTACCATTGCTGTTGTTCATTTTTGATACCTCCTAAAGCTGCTGTTCCCGCTCCGGGCGGGATATAGCGCAGGAGTATCTTACCCAATTCGACGCAAAAAATCAAGAGCGGACGCGCAAACTTTGCACGTCCGCCCATGACAATTTTTCAGGATGGGATTACTTGAGTGCGTCCACGGTCGCCAGATACAGGGCATCCGACCCGTCGGACGGCATGAGGAAGCCGGTGCGCGGCGAGAAGCTGAAGCCGTTGAGCGTCGGGCCGTCCTGCAGGCAGGAGCGCTTGAACTGCTGGCTGAAGAGGCGGCGGCAGTAGCTGCGCAGCCACTTTTTGAGCGTCGCGTGGTCAAACTCGTCGCCGTAGGCGATGTCGGCCAGGCGCAGCACCTTCTCGGGTGCGAAGCCATGATCGACCAGATAGTACAGGAAGAAGTCCTGGAGGTTGTACGGGCCGACGGAGTCCTCGCTCTTCTGGGCGATCTCGCCGTTGCGCGTCGGGGGCAGCAGCTCGGGGCTGACCGGCGTGTCGAGCACGTCGAGCAGGGCCTTGGCGAGCACTTTGTCCTCCGTCGTCTCGGCGACGTAGCGCACGACCATCTGCACCATGGTCTTGGTGGAGCCGGCGTTGACATCGTACATGGAGATGTGGTCGCCGTTGTAGGTGCACCAGCCGTCGGCAAACTCGCTCATGTCCTCGGTGCCGACATGGATGCCGCCGTCGGCAAAGCCGTTGGCCACGTCCATGAGGATCTGGGTGCGCTCGCGCGCCTGCGAATTCTCATACACGACGTTGCGGTTTTCAGGATCGTGGCCGATGTCTTTAAAGTGCTGCATGACGCTCTCGCCGATGTCGATGACGCGCACGGTCGCGCCGAGCTGCTCGGACACGATGATGGCGTTGGACTTCGTGCGGTCGGTCGTGCCGAAGCACGGCATGGTCACGGCAGTGACGTAGTCGGCCGGCAGGCCCATCATCTTCACGGCCTCGGCGCAGATGATGACGGCGAGCGTGGAGTCCACGCCGCCGGAAATGCCGACGACCGGGTGCTTGAGATTGGCGTACTGCATGCGGCGCACGAGGCTGGCGGCCTGCATGTGCAGCAGGCGCTTGGCTGCGGCGTGATAATCGGCCGGGTCGTCCGGGCGGTAGGGGTACTTGCCGAACGGGCGGGTAAGCACGGTCTCCTCAATGCCCTCGCCCCACTCGGTGACGACGTAGGACGCAGCGTCGCCGGTGAAGGTCACGTCCTTGCGGCGCGCGGCGATGAGCAGCTGCACGTCGAGCTCGGTCACGATATCGGAGCAGCCGTCCTCGGCGCTCTCGAGCACCTTACCGTCCTCAGCGATGAGGCACAGGCCGGAATACGTCGCGTCGGTGCTCGACTCGCCAAAGCCGGGGGCCGCCAGCACGACACCGGCGTGCAGTTTTGCGCTCTCGGCGCGCACGGCGGTGGTCACGCGGCAGGCGGAGTCCGTCGCCATCGGGAAGCCCGCCATCTCGACGAGCACGGTCGCGCCGGCGAGCGCATGGCGCACAGCCGGGGACACCGGGGCGGACACGTCCGCGCCGACGAGCACGGCGGCGTTCAGCTCGCTGACTGCGCTGTGCTGGAACAGCTGCTGCGGGTGGAAGTCGACCGGGCCGAGCCCGCCGATCTGAATATCGTCGAGCAGCGTGCCGGGCAGGGCAAAGTGCTTGTCGCCCGGGCAGCTCGCCGGCACGACGCCGAGCAGCTCGCCGTTGCACACGGCGGCCGCCGCGTCATACACCTTCGCGCCCTGCGCGACCGGCAGGCCGACGAACACGAGCATATCCTTGCCCGCGGACGCCTGGACGACCTTTTCGAGCGCGGCCGCCGCGCCCGCGAGCAGGGTGTTCTGGTAGAACAGATCGCCGCAGGTGGCGCCCGTGAGCGTCAGCTCCGGGAACACGAGCACCTTCACGCCGAGGCGCGCGTGCTCATCCATGGCGCGGATGACGGCATCCGCATTGAACATTGGGTCCGCTACCCGGATCTCGGGAGCAGCCGCTGCAACCTTGATAAATCCGTGTTTCATATTGATTCTTCCTTTTCTCTATTCTAATTTGCTTTCTCGAATGTAAAGAGCGCCGCATCGTAAAACTTCAGCACCGCGCCGCGCACGGGCACGTATTCCTTTTCCGACGCCGTCACGGTGACGGTGCCGTCACGTACCTCGGCGTGCGCGGTCTCGTCGAGCACAGGCAGGACGTTGGCATTGAGCTCCTGCGCCAGCTCGTCGAGGTGCTGCGCGTAATACTCGCTGTCGTGCGGCGGCGTATAGCCCGGCACGGGGTTTGCGCCCCGCGTGAGGCAAAACACGATCATCAGCACCGACAGCAGCAGCACGAAGCCGCCGCCCACGGGCCCGAGCCAGCGGGCGATCTGCGCGCCGGGCTCCTCCTTCGCGGTCGGGTCCGGCGGCGGGACGATCTTCGGCATGGCTTAAAACCGGATGCGCGCGGCGATGTAGTCCTCCAGCTGCTCCATGGGGATGCGCTCCTGCTGCATGGTGTCGCGGTCGCGCACGGTCACGCAGCCGTCGGTAGCGGAATCGAAGTCGAACGTCACGCAGTACGGCGTGCCGATCTCGTCCTGACGGCGGTAGCGCTTGCCGATGGAGCCGGCCTCGTCATAGTCGCACATGAAGCGCTTTTGCAGCTTGTGGTAGAGCTCGGTCGCGGGCTCGGAGAGCTTTTTCGACAGCGGCAGCACCGCGCACTTGAACGGCGCGAGCGCCGGGTGGAAGTGCATGACGACGCGGGTGTCGTTCTTGGCCGCGTCCACGACCTCCTCGTCATACGCCTCGCACAGGAAGGCGAGCGTCACGCGGTCGGCGCCGAGCGACGGCTCGATGACGTAGGGGATGTAGTGCTCGTTTTTCTCCTGGTCGAAATAGTCCATGTCCTGGCCGGAGAACTTCTGGTGCTGGGTCAGGTCGTAGTTCGTGCGGTCGGCGACGCCCCAGAGCTCGCCCCAGCCGAACGGGAACAGATACTCAAAGTCGGTCGTGGCCTTGGAGTAGAAGCTCAGCTCCTCCTTCTCATGGTCGCGCAGGCGGAGGTTTTCATCGTGCATATTCAGGCCCTTGAGCCACTCATGGCAGAAGCTGCGCCAGTAGTCGAACCACTCCAGATCGGTGTCCGGCTCGCAGAAGAACTCGAGCTCCATCTGCTCGAACTCGCGGATGCGGAAAATGAAGTTGCCCGGCGTGATCTCGTTGCGGAAGCTCTTGCCGATCTGGCAGACGCCGAACGGGATCTTGCGGCGCGTCGTGCGCTGGATGTTCTTGAAGTTGACGAAAATGCCCTGCGCTGTCTCAGGGCGCAGATACACCTCGGCGGCCGTGTCCTCGGTCACGCCCTGGTGGGTCTTGAACATGAGGTTGAACTTGCGGATATCGGTAAAGTCGCTCTTGCCGCAGCCCGGGCAGGGGATCTGCTGCGCACGGATGAAGGCGACCATCTCGTCGTTGGTCATGGCCTCGACGTTCACGTCGGGCATGGGATTCTCGGCCAGCCAGCCCTCGATGAGCTTGTCGGCGCGGTGGCGCATCTTGCAGGACTTGCAGTCGATGAGCGGGTCATTGAACGTCGTCACGTGGCCGGAAGCCACCCAGACCTGCGGGTTCATGAGGATGGCGGAGTCGAGCCCGACGTTGTAGGGGTTTTCCTGCACGAACTTCTGCCACCAGGCGCGCTTGACGTTGTTTTTGAGCTCCACGCCGAGCGGGCCGTAGTCCCAGGAGTTGGCGAGGCCGCCGTAGATCTCGGAACCGGGGTACACAAAGCCGCGGTTCTTGCACAGGGCGACGATCTTGTCCATGGTTTTTTCGGTGTTTTTCATTGTTTTTCCTCCCTGCTCCGCCAATGGCGATGGCGGAAGCCAAATAATCTCCGCCGATGGCTTCGGCGGGACGTGTCCAGCCGGAAATGACCCGATTGGACAATTTTATATTATAGCACCGCGCCCCCCGTCCTGCAAGGAATGACACAACGTTAACACGAGACGGGCGCTTGTCTGCAATTTGGGTTGCGTTCCCGAAAAAATCATGTTAAACTACTTTTACCCCCAGTTGTCAGCCGGGGGGTACTCACAAAAGTAAAGGAGACGATAACCATGTCCATTTCCGTTGGCGCCGTCGGCACCGCTTCCACCGTCGTGACGCCTGAAAATACCGCGGCTGCGGTCGGCTCCGGCGCGCTGCCGGTGTTCGCCACGCCGTATATGATCGCCCTGATGGAAAACGCCGCCTGCAACGCCATTGCCGACGGTCTTGAGGAAGGCCAGAGCAGCGTCGGCACGAAGCTCGACGTGTCGCACGACGCGGCGACGCCCGTCGGCATGCACGTCACGGCCAAGGCCGAGCTCGTCGAGGTCGACCGCCGCCGTCTCGTGTTCCACGTCACGGCGGAAGACGACGCCGGCCCCATCGGCCAGGGCACGCACGAGCGCTTTCTCATCATGGCGGACAAGTTCCTCGCCAAGGCGGAGGCGAAAAAGGGCTGAAGCCCGTCCCCCCGCAAGCGGATTTACCGGTCATGCGGTAATTGAGAAAGATTCACAAAATGTCCCTTTCTTTTTGCCGCGAAATCGGTTACACTGTACTTACAGATCCGGGAACACCCGGAGAGGAAAACCTGAAAGGAGTGGCGTTTTATGAAGTTCACGTTCATCGAAAAGAAAATGGCCCCGTCCGATTCCCTGCGTGCGTACGCGGAGAAAAAGGTCAGCAAGATCGACCGGCTCTTCCGCACCGAAAGCGAGGCAAACGTCACCTTCAGCACGGAGCGCGGCCGCTTCACGGCCGAGATCACGATCAAGAACAACGGCACGTTCTTCCGCGCCCATGAGACGACGAGCGACATGTACGCCTCCGTTGACTCCGCCGTGGCGACGATCGAGCGCCAGATCCGCAAGAACAAGACCCGCCTGGCCAAAAAGCTGCGCGAGGGCGCCCTCGAGCGCGAGGTGCAGCCGGAGTACGTCCCCGCAGATGACACGGTCGAGGCCGGCACGTTCGAGGTCGTGCGCCGCAAGCGCTTCCCCATCAAGCCCATGAGCGTCGAGGAAGCGATCCTGCAGATGGATCTGCTCGAGCACACGTTCTTCGTGTTCCGCGATGTTGCGTCCGACGGCGCGGTGTCGGTGGTCTACCGGCGCAAAAACGGCGGCTACGGCCTCATCTCCGACGAGGCGGAGTAAGCGCCTGCCCCCTGTTTTCGGGGCGGCAAAGCGATCCCAGCATCCAAAAATCCATGCACGCCCCGCGCCGAAAGGCGCGGGGCGTGTTTCGCTATGTCTGCCGGAAACTGCTCTTGGGCGGCACGATCGGGCAGCGGGGGGAGCCCGAGGGAGGTAAGGTCCGCCTCGGATGAGATCATGCGTGCGCGCTTGTCGCTGACAAGCGCACACGCCCCGCGCCGAAAGGCGCGGGGCGTGTTTTGCCATGTCAGAGGGTATCACCAGAAGCTGCGCCTTTTCAAGCCTTCCCCTCGAGGGGAAGGCTTCGCACGACCTGATCACCCTGCAAGGGGAAGGCTCGGGTGCGCGTCGGCCCGCAGTGCACCACCGGCACACCCCCCCACCTAAATAGATGGACAGACAGAGCTGGGGGACTCTGTCTGTCCAAATCAGGTTTACTGCCCTTTGGGGTGGCAGCTATGGCACTGCGCACCGCAATGGGCACAGTTGCCGCCGCAGGAGGATTTCCCTTGCCGCTTCTGGCGGATCAGGGAAAGGGAAATGAAGGTGACAATGGCGATGAGTACAATCGAAATCAAAATCGTAGAGAGGTTCGCGCCAATCCAGCTGAACATGGAAAATCACTCCTTTGCGTTTGCGAATTTGAGATGGCTCAGTTTTTGGCCGTGAGCTTGGTGGCCTCCTTGTAGGGACGCACAAGCATGTAGATGATGAGCGCCAGCGCAGCGATCGCGAAGATCAGGCCGATGACGTTCACGTTGCCGGTGAACAGGCCGCCGAACTGGTTGATCATCAGCGCGATCAGATAAGCGAAGCCGCACTGATAGCCGATGGCGAACCAGGTCCACTTGTGGTTGTTCATCTCGCGCTTGATGGCGCCGATGGCTGCGAAGCACGGAGCGCACAGCAGGTTGAACACCAGGAAGGAGTAGGCCGTCACGCCGGTGAAGGCCGCGGCGATGTTCTGGTAGACCGTATCGCCGACACCGTTGGCATAGAGGATGCCGAGCGTACCGACAATGTTCTCCTTGGCGACCAGGCCGGTGATGGAGGCGACCGCCGCCTGCCAGTTGCCCCAGCCGAGGGGCTTGAAGATCCAGGCAAGCACGCCGCCGATCGCGGCGAGGATGGAGTGGTCGATCTCGTCCTCAGCCAGCATACGGAACGTGCCGTCGACCGTGCCGAAGTACGTGGTGAACCAGACGAAGATGGTGGACAGCAGGATGATCGTGCCGGCCTTCTTGATGAAGGACCAGCCGCGCTCCCACATGGAGCGGAGCACGTTGCCGACGGTCGGCCAGTGGTAGGCCGGCAGCTCCATGACGAACGGAGCGGGCTCGCCGGCGAACATCTTGGTTTTCTTGAGCATGATGCCGGAGATGATGATCGCGGCCATGCCGATGAAGTAAGCGGAGGTTGCGACCCATGCCGAGCCGTTGAAGATGGCGCCCGCGATCATGGCGATGAACGGGACCTTTGCGCCGCAGGGGATGAAGGTGGTGGTCATGATCGTCATGCGGCGATCACGCTCGTTTTCAATGGTACGGGAGGCCATGATGCCCGGCACGCCGCAGCCGACGCCGATGAGCATCGGGATGAAGGACTTGCCGCTCAGGCCGAACTTACGGAAGATACGGTCGAGCACGAAGGCGATACGGGACATATAGCCGCAGGCCTCCAGGAAGGCCAGCATCAGGAACAGAACCAGCATCTGCGGCACGAAGCCGAGCACCGCGCCGACACCGGCGACAATGCCGTCGAGGATCAGGCCGCTGAGCCAGTCGGCACAGTTGGCCTTCTCCAGACCGTTGCCGATCAGGACCGGGATGCCCGGGACCCAGACGCCGTAGTCGGCCGGATCGGGCGCGTCAAAGCCGTTTTCTTCGAGGTAGGCGACCGCGTCGACATACGTCATGGCAACGGTGCTGTCCTCGTCGGCGTCATCGGGAATGGCGTCATAGTAGGCGGTCATTTCGTTCTCGGCCAGGGTCTCCTCGTCCTCGACCATGACGGTCGCGGTGTCGGAGCTCGGCACGAAGTCTTTCATTTCCGCGAGAGTCGCGTCGGCGTCGAAGTCTTCGGCTTCGGTGTCGAGACCCAGGAACGCGTCGACGGCTTCGGTCGCGGCGGTGTATTCGTCGTTGGCGTCGTTATAAGCGCTCGAGCCGATGCCCAGCAGGTGCCAGCCGTCGCCGAACAGGCCGTCGTTGGCCCAGTCGGTCGCGGGCGCGCCGACGGCGACCATGGCGACCCAGTAGACCAGGAACATGACCACGGCGAAGATCGGCAGGCCCAGCCAGCGGTTGGTGACGATGCGGTCGATCTTATCGGACGTGGACTGCATGGCCTTGGATTTCTTGCGGTAGCAGGCGCGGATGACTTCCGCGATGTAAACGTAGCGCTCGTTGGTGATGATGGACTCGGCGTCGTCGTCGAGCTCTTCCTCGGCAGCCTTGATGTCCGCCTCGATGTGCTGGTGCACATCCTCGGGGATGTGGAGCTTGGCGAGCACCTTGTCGTCGCGCTCGAAAATTTTGATGGCGTACCAGCGCTGCTGCTCTTCCGGCATCTCGTGCACGGCCGCCTCTTCGATGTGGGCGATCGCGTGCTCGACCGGGCCGGAGAACGTGTGCATCGGCACCGTCTTGGTGGACTTGGCGGCCTCGATGGCGGCTTCCGCCGCGGCCATGACGCCGTCGCCCTTCAGGGCCGAGATCTCCACGACCTTGCAGCCGAGCTGCTGCGAGAGCTGGTTGATGTTGATCTGGTCACCGTTCTTGCGCACGATGTCCATCATGTTCACGGCCATGACCACCGGGATGCCCAGCTCGGTCAGCTGCGTGGTCAGGTACAGGTTGCGCTCGAGGTTCGTGCCGTCCACGATGTTGAGGATGGCGTCCGGGCGCTCGTCGATCAGATAGTTGCGGGCGACGACCTCTTCGAGCGTGTACGGGCTGAGCGAGTAGATGCCCGGAAGGTCCATGATGACGACGTTGTCATGCTTTTTCAGGCGGCCTTCCTTTTTCTCGACCGTGACGCCCGGCCAGTTGCCCACAAACTGATTGGAGCCGGTCAGCGCATTGAACAGCGTTGTCTTGCCGCAGTTCGGGTTGCCGGCTAAGGCAATCTTGATTTGCTTTTCCATTCGGATGCTCCTTTGCGATATTCTCCTCTGTTTTGGGGGATCCTACCTTATGTAATAAAATAAAATGCTTACGGATTATGCTTGGACTTCGATCATTTCGGCGTCGGCCTTGCGCAGGCTCAGCTCGTAGCCGCGGACCGTGACTTCCACCGGATCACCGAGCGGCGCGACCTTGCGCACATACACGTCGGTGCCCTTCGTGATGCCCATGTCCATGATGCGGCGCTTGACGGCGCCCTCACCATGCAGCTTTACCACCTTGACCGTTTCGCCGATCTTGGCTTCTCGCAGCGTTTTCATCGTGCTTCCTCCCTTAAATCATGATTTTGCGTGCCATTTCATCGCTGATGGCAACGCGGGATTCTTTGACCTTCACGATCAGGTTCCCGCCGATCGCCGATACGACCGTGGCCGTCCCGCCGGGGACGAAACCCAGATCCTCTAAGTGCTTTCGCGTTTCCGGGTTCCCGCCGACTTTCAGAATCAGTGTTTCCTCGCCGACATTGGCGAGATTCAGCGGCATCATAGATATCCCTCCACTGGTAAATGGTTAGAGCGTGCTAACCCTGGATGAAAAAAGAACGGTTATATTTGTTTAACATAAGTTAAACTTCCTTAACCTTGCTAAAGTTTAATCTATCTAACAGCGCGTGTCAAGAGGTATTTGTAAAAATTTTTGCATTGCTTGCATTTTTGGTTAAAGTGTGCTAACCTAGAAGCAATTTGACGAAAAGGTTGGTGGAATCCGCTATGCAGATCTTGAGAGCCGCAGAAGACTATCTGGAAGCGATGCTGATGATGCAGCAAAAACACGGTTACATCCGCTCGATCGACATCGCGGAGCAGCTCGGCGTGACGAAGCCGAGCGTGACCTACACGACCAAGCGCCTGCGCGAAAACGGCTACATCACCATGGACCGCGACGGGCTCATCACGCTCACGCCGAGCGGGATGGACATCGCCTCGCGCATGCTCGACCGGCACCACACGCTGACCAAGTTTCTCATGGAGCTCGGCGTGGACGCCAAGACCGCCGAAGAGGACGCCTGCAAGATGGAGCACGACATCAGCGAGCAGTCGTATGCGGCGCTCTGCCGCCATGCCATCGGCAAGCTCGGCATCCTCGGAGAGGACGATGCGGGCCTCGGCGAGACGGCCGGGACCGACGAAACCTGACACACGCAGCCGGATATTTCCGCCCGGGGCAGCCAAAGCTGCCGCGGGCGGTTTCATTCTGCGCCGCGGGCATTGACGCGGCGGCGCGGATTTGCTATGCTGAAAAAGAGCGAAAATTTCCGCTTGACTCTGACACGGTGAGAGGGCTTATGCTGTGCGTGAGCTCAAAAAACACGACCGGCACGGAGGTACCGCCATGCTGAAAATCGGTGAATTTTCAAAACTGTCCAGAGTCAGCGTTCGTATGCTGCGCCATTACGACGAGCTGGGGCTGCTCGCCCCGTCGGAGGTCGATCCCATGACCGGCTACCGCTATTACAGCGAGCGGCAGCTCATCGCCGCCGGACGCATCGCCGCGCTGCGCGCGCTCGGCTTCGGCCTGAGCGAGACGCGCGAGCTCCTGCGCATTTATGACGACCGCGCGGCGCTCGATGCGCACCTGGCTGCGCAGCGCGCCCGGCTGGAGGCGCTTGCTGCCGGCACGGCGCAGAAACTGCGGCTTCTGGACACAGCCCGTGAGCGGCTGAGAAAGGAAGCAGACATGAACTACAATGTGACCATCCGAACCCTGCCCGAGCGCTACGCCGCGTGCGTGCGCATGACCATTCCCTGCTATGAAGCCGAGGGGACGGTGTGGGACGTGCTGTGCCGCGAGACCGACCGGATGTCCCTCGTTCCCGATGACCCGTGCTATTGCAGCGTGACGTTTCTGGACGAGGAATACAAGGAGCGGGACGTGCTCATCGAGGCGAGCAAGACCGTCCGCGGCCGTTATCCCGACACGGAGCACGTCCGGTTCCGGACGCTGCCGCCCGTCACCTATGCCGGGTGCGTGTACCGCGGCAGTTACGCGCAGGTCGGCGACGTGATTGCGGCCGTCGCGGCGTGGGTCGCCGCCAACGGCTACGAGAGCGCGGGGCCGATGTTCAATATCTACCACGTTAGCCCGCACGAAACGCAAAACCCCGACGAATTCGTCACGGAGGTGTGTTTCCCGGTGCGGGAGGCCTAATCTGTTTTCCGGAGGTGCCCCCATGCTCCAGACCCGCAGACCGGCCCTGAGCGGCAACGCGCTCAAGGGCATCGCCATCCTTGCCATGACACTCGACCACCTCACGTGGACGCTCTGGCCCGGCTACACCACCGCGTGGTGGGTGCTTTTGCTGCACCTGCTCGGCCGCGTGACGGCGCCGATCATGTGGTTTTTCATCGTCGAGGGCTACCACTATACGCACGATGTGAAAAAGTACGCCGCGCGCCTGTTCGCGCTCGCGTTCATCTCGCACTTTGCGTATGATTTCTGCTTCGGCATCCCGTTCGTGCCGCTGTCTACCGGGCCGTTTAATCAGACGGGCGTCGTGTGGTCGCTCGCATGGGGCCTCGTGCTGCTCGTCATCCACGACGATGCGCGGCTGAAGGACTGGGTCAAGATCGTGCTGACGTTTGTGATCTGCGCCATCACCTTCCCGTCGGACTGGAGCTGCGTGGCCGCGATGGCGATCCTGTTCATGGGACAGGCACGCGGGGACTTCCGCCGCCAGATGTGCTGGCTCATGGTGTGGTCGGCCGTGTACGCGCTCGTGTATTTCTTCTTTATAGATAAAGTATATGCGCTCGTGCAGCTCGGCACAGCGCTCTCCATCCCGCTGCTGCGGTGCTATGACGGCACGCGGGGCAAATGGCGCTCTATGGGCAAGCTCTTTTACATCTATTATCCCGCGCACCTCGCGCTCATCGGCGTGCTGCGCATTCTGCTCTGGGGCGCGGGGGCGTCCACCGCCGCAGGCGGCTTCTGACGGCAATGTGCACAACGGCATCCGCCCGGACGGGAAAAAACTTCGTCCGGGCGTTTTTGCGCCCGGTGGTGGCATTCCGCCGGGGTTCATGGTAAAATGCTGTGCAATGTGAGACAAAGGAGGCGGCGCGCATGCGCTACCAGTGCCTGGTGCTCGACCATGACGACACGGTCGTCAACAGCACCGCGACCATCAATTACCCGGCCTTCGTGCAGACGCTGCAGAAGCTGCGGCCGGACGTGCACATGACGCTCGACGACTTTTTTTCCTACTCGTTCGAGCCGGGCTTCGGCACCCTGTGCAGCGACATTCTGGGCTTTTCCGACGCGGAGATGGACATCCAGTACCAGACGTGGCTGGACTATGTGCGCACGCACGTGCCCGATACGTTCCCCGGCATGCATGACCTGCTGCACCGGTTTCGCGCCGCGGGCGGGCACATCTGCGTCGTGAGCCACTCCGTGCCGGAGAACATCCTGCGCGACTACCGCGCGCACGACCTGCCCACGCCGGAACTGATCTACGGTTGGGACCCGGACCCCGAGCGGCGCAAGCCCGCGCCGTGGCCCATTTACCAGATCGAGCGCGAGCTCGGCCTGCGGCCGGAGCAGCTCGTGGTCATCGACGATCTCAAGCCCGGCAAGGACATGGCCGACCGCGCGGGCGTGGACTTCATCGCGGCGGGGTGGACGCACACCGTGCCGCACATCATCGAAACGATGCAGCGCCTCTGCCCGCACTACTGCCGCACGGTGGCGGAGCTCTGTGCGCTGCTGCTGGACGAAACGGAGGCATGAATATGGATACAATCATTCGCACGGCGACCCTTGCCGATCTCGACGCCGTGGCGGCGGTGGAGGCGGCGTGCTTCCCGGCGGCGGAGGCCGCGACGCGGGCAGAGCTATCTGACCGGCTGGCGCATTACGGCGGCCACTTCTGGCTGATGTTTGACGGCGGCACGCTCATCGCGTTCGTCGACGGCATGGTCACCGACCGCGCCGACCTCACGGACGATCTCTACGCGGACGCGTCATTGCACGACGCGCACGGCGCGTGGCAGATGATCTTCGGCGTGAACACGCTGCCTGACTACCGCCGGCACGGCTACGCGGGGCAGCTCCTCGAGCGCGCCATCGCCGATGCGCGCGCGCAGGGCCGTCGCGGCCTCGTGCTCACGTGCAAGGACCGGCTCGTGCACTACTATGCGAAGTTCGGCTTCGTGAGCGAGGGCGTGTCCGCGTCCACGCACGGCGGGGTCGTCTGGTATCAGATGCGCCTGACGTTCTGAAACCGTCGCCCCGGCGCGAAAAAATCCGCGCCGGGGCAAAAGAAAGCCTTGGCTCTACAACTGTTGTAGAGTTTAGAATGACAGTATTCCACGCAAAGAGGCAAACATCATGGAGAAAAATCTGACGTCCGGCAGCATTTTCGGCAACATTGTGCGCTTCTCGCTGCCGTATCTGCTTTCCTACTTCCTGCAGACGCTCTACGGCATGGCCGACCTGTTCATCATCGGTCAGTACGAGGGCGTGGCCGGCACGACGGCCGTGGCCATCGGCAGTCAGGTCATGCATATGCTCACGGTCATGATCGTCGGCCTTGCCATGGGGGCGACCGTCATGATCGGTCAGGCCGTCGGCGCGCGCGACCGCCGCGGGGCTGCCGCTTACATCGGCAACACGACCACGCTGTTTCTGGCGCTAAGCGTCGTGCTGACGGGGCTGCTGCTCGCGCTCGCGCGGCCGATCGCGGCGGTCATGTCCACGCCGGCGGAGGCCATGCCCGGCACGGTCGCCTATCTGCGCATCTGCTTTCTCGGCGTGCCGCTGATCACGGCGTACAACATCATCGCGTCCATCTTCCGCGGCCTGGGCGACTCGAAGCGTCCGATGTATTTCATCGCCATCGCGTGCGCGGCGAACATCGGCCTTGACTATCTGTTCATGGGCGCGCTGCGCATGGGCCCGGCGGGCGCCGCGCTCGCGCAGGCGGTCAGTGTGGTCGTGTCGCTGCTCGTCATCCGCCGGGAGCGGGACGGCATCGCCCTCACGCGGAGTGATTTTCGCCCGCAGCGGGCGGTCATGGGCCGTATCCTGCGCATCGGCGTGCCGGTCGCGCTGCAGGACGGGCTGATCCAGATCGCGTTTTTGTTCATCACCGTCATCGCCAACCGCCGCGGCCTCACGGACGCCGCTGCCGTCGGCATCGTGGAGAAGATCATCAGCTTCCTGTTCCTCGTGCCGTCGTCCATGCTCTCGACGGTGTCGGCCCTCGGCGCGCAATGCATCGGCGCGGGCAAGCCCCGCCGCGCGCTGCAGACGCTGTGGTACGCCATCGCCATCGCGCTGGGCTTCGGCATCATCATCACGATCATCATCCAGTTCGTGGCCGAGCCCGTCGTGGGCCTGTTCACGGACGACGCGGCCGTCGCCGCCGCGGGCGGGCAGTACCTGCGTGGGTATATTCTCGACTGCTGCCTCGCCGGGCTGCACTTTTGCTTCAGCGGGTATTTCTGCGCCATCGGCCGCTCGGAGTTGTCGTTTCTGCACAACATCACGGCCATCGTGCTCGTGCGCGTGCCGGGCGCTTATCTGACGAGCAAGTGGTTCCCCACGACACTGCTGCCCATGGGTCTGGCCACGGCGGCGGGCTCGCTGCTGTCAGTCGTCATCTGCGTGATCGCGTTTCTGGTGCTGCGGCGGCACGGCCGGCTCGTGCCGGAGGATGGCTGACATGGCGCGCACGCAGGAACTCTTTTCCATCGGCGACGTGGCGCAGCTGTTTCACCTGAGCGTGAGCAGCTTGCGCCACTATGAGACCATCGGCCTGCTCACGCCGGAATACACCGACCCCGCGACCGGCTACCGCTACTACGGGCCGCGGCAGTTTGAGGTGCTCAATACCATCCGCTACCTGCGCGCGCTGGATATGCCGCTCGGGCAGATCCGCGCCTTTCTGCGCAACCGCGACGTCGGGCGCATCGAGCAGCTGCTGCGCGAGCAGAAGGCCGCCGTCGTGCGCAAGCAGGCGGAGCTCCAGCGCGTCGAGCGCAAGATCGACAACCGCCTGCGCCAGCTGCACGACGCGCAGACGGCCGAGCTCGATACCATCCGCCTCGTGCACAGCCCCGCGTGCCGCATCGTGTGGATGTCCGGCGCGCTTGAGCTGCACAGCTTCCTCGACATGGAGCCTTCTATCCGGATGCTCGAGCGCTCGCAGGCGGAGGCCGTGGTGTTCCTCGGCAAGGTGGGCGTGGGCCTCTCGGCCGAGCGGCTGCTGGCCGGGCAGTTCGCGCCGTATGACCGCGCGTTTCTCGTGCTCGATGATGAGGACGCCTTCGACGGCGACGTGACCGTCCTGCCCGAGACGACGTGCGCCGCCGTGTGCTTTCGCGGCAGCCACCCCGAGGCCCCGGCGCAGTATGCGCGCCTGATGGACTACCTGCGCGCGCACGCGCTCGCCCCGGCGGACTTCTCGCGCGAGATCACGATGATCGACTACGGTCTGACCAGCGACCCGGACAAATTTGTGACCGAGATCCGCATCCCCGTCCGGGCGGCGGAATAAGTGCATATGCAAAACAGCCCCTCGGATTCCGATGAATCCGAGGGGCCGCTGCTTTGGGTATTACTTTTTCACGTTCTTGCAAAACTCCATCAGGATCGTTGCGACCTGTTCGCGGGTCGCGCTGCCCTGCGGCTCGAGGAGGGTCTGGCCGCCGTTGCTCGCGCCGGAGATCAGGCCGAGTGCCACGGCATCCGCCATGGCGTCCTTCGCCCAATTGGACACACTGCCCGCATCCGGGAAGATGCTCAGGTCAGCGGGCGTCCACGTGCGCTCAAGTTTGAGCACGCGCGTCATGTATTCCATGAGGATGACCGCGATCTGCTCGCGCGTCACCGGCAGGTCAGGCTCAAACGTCGTGCTGGACGTTCCGGCGACTACACCGGTCTGATACGCCCAGAGAACTGCGTCCTGATACCAGTCCTGTGTGAGATCGGTAAACGGCGTCTTGCCGCTCACCTTCGGCTCGCCCTCGAGGTTATAGAGGATCTGCACGATCTGCGCGCGTGTCGTGGTCAGCTTCGGCCCGAACAGATCGTTGCCGATGCCGGACATCAACTGATGCGTCACGCAGTACTGGATACCGTCATCGGCCCAGCTGTGCGATACGTCCGTGAACATTTTCGTGACATCCATGACGCCTGTGGCCGGGATAGTCTCGGTCTTTGTCTCACCGCAGCGCGTACAGGTAAAGGTCTTCACGCCGTCCTCCGTCTCGGTGGCGGGCTTCGTCACTTTGCCTTCATCCCACGCGTGGCCGAGTGCGTCGGTATAAGTATCCACATAGCTGTCGCCGCAGGAGCAAGTGTGGGTCGTGTAGCCCTTGGCCGTGCAGGTCGGAGCAGTGACGACAGCCTTGTAGCTGTGCTCGTGCGTGAGCTTCGGGATGGTTTCCGTCTTCGTCTCGCCGCAGCGCGTGCAGGTGAAGGTCTTCACACCGGTCTCGGTTTCCGTCGGCTCCTTCGTCACTTTGCCATTGTCCCAGACGTGCTGGCAGGTCTTGCTGCCGGCCGTCACGGAGGTCACCTTGAAGCCCCAGGCGTTGCCTGCGTCATCGCTGGCCATGCGGATCTGCACCGTGTCTCCGGTAACCTGAATTGTCTTACCAGCCAACTCCTTGCCGGTGTATTTGCCGACTTCCTTGCCGCTGCCGTCGATAATGTAGAGATAGTCAAAGCCGTCCTCCAGCTCCGTTTGAGCGTCGAATGTCACATTCAGGGACGACGCACCGTCGAGCCTGTAGCTCCAGACGTCGGTGCAGCTATTGTCGTAGTTGTGCGGGCTCTCAAGCTGCGCCGGGTCGGTGCAGACATAGGCTGTATTGCTGACCGTGACCTTGCAGGTGCTCTTCGCGCCGCTGCCGTCCATGGCCGCGGCCGTGATGGTCGCCGTGCCCTTCTTGAGCGCGGTCACGAGACCGTTTTCGTCGACGGTTGCGATCGCGGGATCCGAGCTGCTCCACAGGATGCGCTTGTCATAGGCGTTGTCCGGGGATGCGGAAGCTGTCATCTGGAACGTGCCGAGCGCGTCCATGGTCAGAGAGCTCTTATTCAGGCGAATGCCGGTCACAGGCTGCAGCACTGTCACCTGGCAGGTTGCGCTGATGTCGCCCACAACGACTTTGATCGTGGCTGTGCCCGCGCCGACAGCTTTGACTTCGCCGGAATCGCTGATTGTCGCGACCTTTTCATCCGTCGACTTCCAGGTCACGGTATCCGTGAAGTTTTCCGGCGTCACGCTCAGGTTCAGCTGCGCCGTTGCGCCCTTGTTGATCGTCAGCTCTGTCTGATCCAGGCTCGCGGCTGTTGCCTTCACCTGCTGATCGACGAATTGGATGCTGTTTTCCTTGGCAAAGGTCTCGGCATAGGTACCGGCCACGCCGTAGATCGTCAGAATCTTGGGATAGCTGAACGCGGAAGCGGAAATGCTGGTGACACTGCGCGGGATCGTAACGGAAGTGAATTTCGTGCAGTCTTTGAAGGCGTTGTCGCCGATGGTCGTCACGCGGCGCGGAATGCGCAAACTCTCCAGAACGTCGCAGTGCTCAAATGTGGATGCCGGAATTTCCGTCAGACCGCTGCCGAGCTTCACAGTCGTGAGCGCGTCGCAGTCATAAAACACCTGCTCACCAATACTCGTCACGCTGTCCGGGATCGTGACGGTCGTGAGCGCATCGCAGTTGTTAAATAATTGACCGTCCAATTCCTTTACCCCGTCGGGGAGCGTCACAGCGGAAAGTGCACTACAGTCGGAAAACACTCCATAGCCAATAGATTTTACCGAATCCGGAATCGTTACATCCGTCAGCGCGGAGCAGTTCTGGAAAGCGTAACTTTCAATGGTCTCCAGCGCTTTGCTCCATGTAATGTCCTTGAGCGCAGTGCAGCCCGTGAATGCACCGGATCGGATTGCAGTCACCGTCTCGGGCAGAACGATCTTCTCGAGCGAGGTACAGCCTTCAAACATTCCCGCCACAATGTTCTTGCGAATGTTCGGAAGTGTGACATCTTTCAGCTCCGTGCAGCCATTGAATGCATTATCGCCGATGTCTGTCACTGTATCCGGGATACGGATGCTTTCCAACTTAGAGCCGCCGAAAGCATATTTCCCAATCTGCGTTACAGAATCCGGGATCGTTATCGAGTTCAGGTTTGTATTTGCAAATGCACTATCGCCGATCTCCGTTACCGTATCCGGGATCGTGATAGTTGTAAAACCTGGGCAACTATCAAACAGATTGTCGGGAATTTTGGTCATACCTGTTTCCAATTCCACGCTCTGCAACGCAACACACCCTGCAAATGGGCTGCCACTGAAAGCTGATGTATCTGCTGTTTTAAGGCTCTTGGGAATCCAGATGCTTGTGAGACTGGTGCAGTTTCCAAAGGCGAATTTTCCCAGTATTGTAAGATTATTTGACAGCTGTACTGAGGATAACTGCTTACATTCCGCAAATGCACTATCGCCGATCTCCGTTACCGTGTCCGGGATCGTCACATTCACGAGGCAAGTACCCTCGAAAGCGCTATTCCCAATCGCAACAACCTTATGCCCGTCAATTGTCTGCGGGATGGCCAGCGCGGATACGCTGCCGCTGTAGCCGGTGATGGTCGCGTTGCCGTCCTCATCGAGCGAATATTTGTAGACCGGCATGTTGACGACGTTCGCGCGGCCGGCATTGAAATAACGCGAGTTGACCGGCGTGAAGTAGCTGCCGAAGACGCCCGTGGTATCGCAGGTGCAGGACGGAACCAGAACATCGTCCTCAAAATGGCTCACGGAGCGGACGGGGCTGTTGTTTCTGTCCCAAATGTCCAGCGTTTTGCCATAGGACTTATCAAAGCGGCCGAAGGAAATGTTGGCCGAGCAGCCGACCTTGGCATACATCCAGGAGGCGATGCCGATGCACAGGTTCGGCAGTTCCGGCTCCGGATGCGTGACGGCCTGATAGTTGCACTTGGCGCCGATCTCGGCAAAGCAGCGGCCGGAAATGACCGGCAGCTCCGTGATCGCAGCCGTGATGTTCACACCCATGGTCAGCGTGAGATCCGCGCTGACCGTGAAGCTGCCCTTGGCGAAATCCCGGATCACGCGGAAGCCGCCGGAGGACGTATACTCGACGCCGGCGCAGAAGCTCGTGTTGTAGCTGAGTGTGACGGAGCCGTCAACGGAAATTCTGGCGGAAACCGTGATGGAGCCGAGGAAGCCCACGGGGACAGAGCCGAGCTCAATGGTATCCGGCAGGCCGGCGGCCGACATGGAAAACGGAATCGTACAGGTCGCCGTCGCATCGCCGCGCACCGCCACGTAGGCCTCAATATTTTTGGTGCTGCTGGCGCGAATGTTGTACTCGCCGACAATGCTCGTAATGTCGCAACCGACGGTCACACCGCTGATCGTTCTGCTCAGATGAATGGACTTGATCGGCTTTTCTCCATTCAGGGCCGCCATCAGATCCGGCGTTTCGGTGTCGTCGCTGAGAATATAGGTGATCTGTGTGCCTTCGTTCGGCTGCATCTGTGCGAGGTCGCCCTTCACGACACCCTGTGCATCGATGCTCACGAGGACCGAGTTGATGTCGACCTTCTCGCCCGTCACCGTCAGCTGTTTGCCGTCGTTGGCGATGCTGCCGGCCTTGAATGCGCGCGGGAAATCCTCCACGAAGACGACAAAGGTGTCCCCCTCCTTGAGGGGCACGGTCGTGTCCGGAATGATGACCGATCCGTCGTCCGCGATCTCGGCCGCGACACTCGACGGCACGACAACAACGCCGTCCGTGAAGACGTACTTGCTGTCATAGCCCGCCTGCACCGTGTCGCCCTTGCGCACCTTGGCCGCGTCGGCGAGCATGTTGGCCGCTTCCGCGCTCGTCACGGTCTGCTCCGGCAGGAACTTTCCACCGGACAGCTGGAACCAGCCGCGGTTGACCGCCACCTGCACGTCTTCGGAATACGTGACTGCATCTTTGTCCGTATAGGTGTACGCTACGCCCTCGTCAAGCTGGAAGCCCAGACAGAAGTTGAGCGTGTGCGCCGCAAATTCACGTGTCGCCGGCTTGTCCGGCTCGAACGCGCTGCCCGCCTCGAGGTCGATCACGCCGAACTCCACTGCGATCATCAGGTCCTTATAGTAGCTTGCGCTGCTGTCGATGTCGCTGTAGTAATTGTCCGGATAGTTGTCCGCTTCGACGGTCATGTCGAAGGTTTTGACCAGCTTCTGCACCCACGCAATGCGCGTGACCGTCTCATCCGCCGCCAGCGCCGTGGCCGGCAGGATCGACACGATCATCAGCACCGCGAGCACAAAGCTCAAAAGTCGTTTTCTCATGTGTTTCCTCCCTGTTCGTTTTTTCTCCTGTCTCTTGTCTACAGCCCGGTGCCGTGAAAGCGACGTGTGCGGCGCACGCCAATATACCCGGACAACCGGCAAAGTTGCTAAGCTGATTATAACATTTTTTATCAGTCACGCAATACGATCTGCATTTTTGGTACACTTTTCTGCAGAATTTGCACGTTTGTTCGCGCATTTATCCGCTTGACAGGCCAAAAACAGGATCGGCTATCTCGTGGTCACCTTCGGAAAAAGTCGAAACACACGCTCCATTTCGGCTGAACCCTAGAGCTCGGGAATGGTCAAGTTAACATTTGGACAATATAATGTATGAAAGAGTACAAAGAGTACATTATATTGGACAGTGAGGAGGCATGGGCATGATCACCTACGCCCCGCTATGGGAGACGATGAAGCAGTGGCGTATCACGACCTACGCTCTGATCAAAAACTACGCGTTCAGCCGCGGCACACTGGACTCTCTCAAGCACAACCGCAATATTACCACCGCAACACTCAATGATCTCTGCCGCATTCTCTTCTGCGCGTGGAGGATGTGCTGCTCTATATTCCGGATGAAGCTGAAGAGTCCTAACCGCCCATTTCCGATTGGGAAATGGGCAGTTTCCCTTTAAATGATAGCATCTAAATGACAGCACCCCCGCTCCAATCGGAGCGGGGGTGCGTTCTTTCATGGTCATTCACTGTGCGTTCTGCGCGTCGGCCTTGACCTCGATGACTTTGATCTGCGGTGCGGTGTAGTCCGTCTCTTTGACGATCGTATCCGTGATCGTGGCGACCTGCGCCGTGCTCAGCCCATCGGCTGGTGCGGGTACAGCGACCGTGATGCCCTCATCCGTGATGTAGACCACGCACTCGGAAAAATCCTTGGCAAGCAGGAGATTTTCAATCTGCGTTTCCGTCATGGAGTCACTCGCCATGGCGGAGATGGCGCTCATGGCGCTGTCGATTGTTGCCTGTGAAGCGCCCTCGGCCGCCGACGCCGACTGGAGCAGCGACAGCGCCTCGTCGCGCGACTGCTGGCGCGTCAGGCGCGCTTTGGCAAAGTAATCATCGGAGGCCGACGCCGACGCTGCGGCCGCTTCCTCCTCTGCCTTGACCGCTGCTGTGGCGGCGTCCTCGGCAGCGGCCATTTCCGCGTCCGCTTTTCCCCACTGGGTGTTGTACGACCAGTTAAAGTAGATCGCGGCGCAGACAAACAGCAGCACCACAATAATCGCAATGTTTCGTTTGGTTTTTTTCATAGTCGCCCTCCCGTTATTTTGATTGCGAATCCGGCTGCTTTCTGAGCACGGAAATGTGATCTGTGCTCAGGCCGGTAAACTGTGCCACTGCCTGCGTGACGGCGAGCTGCACCTGCGGTGAATCCGCCCCGTCGCAGACGACGACCGCACCAAGATACTGCGGACTGACCGTTTTCAGCTCTACCGCCTCCTGTGCCCCGCCGCCGGCGGAGATGATTGTCGGCTCTCCGGTATCGTCCGTCGCCAGCTCCCGCTCCGCCGAGCAGCGGTAGGACAGCAGCACCTGCACTTGTCCGGCGCCGTTGATCTGCTGCAGGAGCTGCGTGAGGCGCTGCTCCTCCGCCTGGATGGTCTGCGTCTGGGTCTGCTCGGAAACAGGCTGCGTCTGCGCTGATTTGGTCTTCGTCTTGCTTCCGGTCGGCAGCAAGAGCAGGATCAGCCCCACGAGTAAAATGATGAGAACGTATTTGTACTTGGCTGCGAACGCGCTGAGTTTTCGTGTGTTCATGATGTGCTGCTCCATTCCTGCCGCGCGCGCGGAATCCCGAGGTCGGCCTCAATGATCTGCGCCAGGCGGCTGCTTTCTGCCGTCGGCCCGGATGTGACCAGGCGGACGGACTGCGGATACCAGTAACAGTCTGTGCTCCACCGCAGTGTGACCTGCGCATCGTCGAGCGCGGCGCCGCACTGCACGGCTTTGTCCAATATATATGTGCGCATTTCCGATTCTATGACCGTGCGCTGCAAACGCACGCTGCTGTCGGACACCGCGCCGTCTGTTGACACCGAGACATGATAGTCCTGCAGCGCAGCGGCATAGGCGTCATAATCAAACGTCACCAGCGGTGAGAACAGCAGGCACGTGAGCGCAATGCCGCCGGCCAGCTTCGTGATACGCCGCAGACTCTCCGACGTCGGAAACAGCGACGCCAGCGCCGTCAGCAACGCCACACCGGCCAGGCTGAGCAGCCAGGCACGCAGAGATTCCATCATCCCGTCACCGCCTTCATACTCGACACGATCGAGAGAAATAAAATGAGCGATGCTACACCGACCATCCCCAGCAGGAAGCCATACACGTCCGCAAAACCGTCGATCAGCCGGTCGACGCGCTTGTCCGCAAAGGACTCTGCGATACCGGCCGCGAGCTTGTACAGGACATAGTGCACGGCAAGCTGCAGATACGGCGTGACGCACACCGCAGCAACACTGACGACGCCGACGATGCCGATGCCGCTGCGCAGGATCGCGGCGCTGGAAGTGACCGTGGACGCTGCATCGGCCACGATGCTGCCGACGACCGGGAGCGCGGCAGAGACGGCCGTCTTGACCGCCTTGGCCGCGGCTGCATCTGCCGAGCCGGTGAGGATGCCCGTCAGCGACAGATAGAGCGTGAACACGCTTGCAAAGCCGATGATTAGCAGCCGGAACGCCTTGCGCAGCAGGCCGCTGAGGGACGCGAGCACGTCGTTTCCGAGCGCCGTGCCGCAGATGACCGTGCCTGCGTACAGGTACAGCAGCGGCAGGAGCACCGCCGTCTCGGCGGACAGAAGCACGTCCAGAAACAGCGACGTCGCCGCATATTTTGCGGCCGCCGATGTCGCCGCACCGCTCGCCGCCGCAGCGGCGCACATGCTCGGCAGCAGGATCTTGGAAAAATCACGCAGCGTGGCAAGCGCCTCGCTGCCTGCGGTGATGCACGAGGTCACGTGGGTAGCACTCAGCGCGGCGACCGCAACCGTGCCGGCCATCTGCGTAACTTTCCCGCAGGCTCCGCTCACCGAGATAGACGCGCACAGCGCCGACAGGAACACGACTGCCAGCAGTAGCGCCGCATTGCGTGCCGCTGACGCGACGGCTCCCCCGCCCTCGTGCAGCACATAAGCCCACAGTTTTGCGAGCAGGGACTGCGGCTGCGCGGCATCCGCGACGGATAGCGCACCGAAGGCATCGTAAGCCTGCTCCGGGAGCGCGTATTCCAGCGACGCCGTGCCAAAATCCTCCGCCTGCTCGGCCGCGACGTCATAGGCAAGCGCGCCCGGTGTGCACGCCGCCAATACCAGCAGCACAGCCAGAAACACAAGCAGCCGCTTTTTCATAGGCATTCTCCGATCATGGTCAAAAACGTGCGCATCAGCGGCAGCGCGGCATACAGCGCGGCCGCCACGCCCACGAGCTGTACCGCATAGGCGCCGGCAGCCTGTCCGGCGTCCTTGCAGAGGCTCTCCCCGATCATTGTCAGGATACTGATGGTCATGCACTTGAGCAGCGGGCCGGTGTAGACGCCGGACAGGCCGCTGAGCGCGATCGCATCGCGGAAAAACGCCGCCAGCGGCTCCAGCAGACCGATGCACAAAAGCAGCGCCAGCAGCGCCGCCGCGATGCTCAGCAAAAGCGACATGCCCGGCACGGTCTTATAGACCGTTGCGGCGGCAGCGGCGGCAATGACCACGATGATGATCGCCTGAAAGACCGGCTCCATCACAAGGAAAACAGGCTCTTGATCAGGTCGAACAGCTCGCTGATCTTCTGGATCACCAGTACCAGCACCACAACAAGCCCGGCAATGGTCGTCATGAGTGCCTGTTCGTCGCGCCCGGCGCGCGAGAGCAGAATATTGAGCACGGCGACCAGGATCCCGATCGCCGCGATCTTAAAGACAAGGTCAACGTCCATAAGCGCCTCCTATGTAAATCAAAACAGCGCCACGGCGGCGAGCAGACCGAGCGTCGCGCCGAGACCGCAAAACAGTTTGCCGCGCTGTGCCGTGTCCGTCTGCATCCGTGTGGCAGCAGCCTGCAGTGTCTCTATGCAGGCGTCCAGCGCACAGCGCTGGAGCTGCGCGTCATACTTTCCGAGCTGTTCGCCCAGCGTCAGCAGTGCCGCACGTACATCGGGCGCAAGCGTGTCCAGCGCCTGAAACGCAGCCGACCAGCTCTCGGAAAACGGACGGTCGCCGTCCGTGATACCGTCTGCAAGCGCGGCGTACTGTGCGCTCAGCGGCTCCGGTGCGCTCGCCGCCAGATGGCGCAGCGTCTCCGGCAGCGGCAGCAGACGGCCGACAATATCGCTGCGCAGCAGATTCAGGCTGTCGATCACCGCCGTGAGCAGGCGTAGGCGCAGCCGCAGCTCCTGCCGCAGTGCGAACCCGGCGGCCGTGCTGCCCAGAAACAGCAGCGCCGCCCCCAGCCAGTGCAGCCACGTCATGTCAGGTCCTCAACGGTATAGACACGCTCGCCGCCGCTGCGCGTGATGCAAACGGCGCGGCGGAAAATATGCTCGTCCAGCAGCGCGCGGTACAGTGCCCGGTGTCGCAGCGCCGCGACGCTCTGCGCATGCGCCGTTGCCAGCAGCGCGACGCCGCAGCCGGCGGCGATGCGGATGGCTTCAATGTCCTCCGGCGCGCTGATTTCGTCAAAGGCCAGCACGTCCGGCCGCATGGCGCGCAGGAGCATCATGCAGCAGGCCGCCTTCTGTCCGCCGGTCATCACGTCCGTATTCGCCCCGACGTCAAACTGCGGCGCGCGGTTCTGGACGGCCGCGATCTCGCCGCGCTCGTCCATGAGCGAAATGCGCGTGCCCAGATCGGACAGGCGGCGCACGCATTCGCGCAGCAGCGTCGTCTTCCCGTTTCCGGGCGGCGAGAGGATGAGCGTGCTGCAAAACCCATCCTTGAGCAGCTGCGGCAAAAGCGCATCGGCGCAGCCGGGCACCGCGTGCGGAATCCGCACGGACACGGAGCTCAGCTGCCGGATACCATCGATCTGCCCGGCGGCCTGTCCGTAGGCGCAGCCGCAAAGCCCGACCCGGCAGCCGCCGCCCGTCTGTAAGTACCCCTGTCGGATCTGCTCTCCGGCTGCATAAACGGACGCCCCCGTCGCGCGCTCGAGCAGATAGTCCAGATCGCTTGCCAGGATGGCGCGGCATTCCGCTGGATACGCATGGGCCTGCGTCAGCAGCACAGGCACCTGGCCGATGCGGCAGCAGATCTCCTCCACGAGTTCCTGCCGGTCACGCTGCGTGTGCGCAATCGCCTGTCCCAGCGCCGGCGGGAACAGCGCCAGCGCCTGATTTGTGAAGATCATGGTGGTCCCTCCTCTTTTGTTCTGCCACATCCTATGCACGTACCGCGCGCGGCAGAACAAAAAAGAGACAGCCGATTGGCTGTCTCTTCTGTGGTATTTTTGCGGATTACAGTTTGCGGCACTCGAGGTAGTAGCGCTTGTCCGCGCCGAGGCCGATGGAAAAGCTCTTTTTCGGGAACGGGCCGGAGCGCAGCACCGACGTGAAGAGCTCCGCCTTATCCATGCGCGGCATGAGGATGCCGCAGCAGCCGTCGCCGGCCGCAAGCTCGAGCGCCTCATCGTCACCGTGGATGTAATCGACCGTGCCGCCGCTTTCCGCGAGATATGCCGCGCAGAACGTGTCCATCGCGGCAATCGCTTCGCCGAGGGACGCACCTTTGGCGAGAATATCCCGGCGCTCGCTCCCGGCAATCAGGGAGATCGCGTAGCCGCTGCCGTCCGCGGATGCCAGCGCCGCTTCCGCTGTCTGCATCCACTTGGACGCATCGGTACCGAAGAGCACGCGGTGGATGGGCTCAAACGTCACGGCAGGGCTGTGCAGGTTCACGAGCTCGACGAGCGCATAGCGCGCGGGATCGACCGCTGCCTGCTCGGGCGTGAGCGACTGTTTCTTTTCCAGCCAGCACAGACGGGCCGCCGCCAGACTGTGGTTGCCGTCGGCGATGGCAAATCGCATGGGGTGCGCACTGTCCGTGCCGACACCGGTCGCGCACAGGCGCGCGGCAAGCGCATCCGCATCCATGCCCGCAACACGCAGACCGCGAACGTGACCGCCGCCGGACATGAGGTCAAAATCATACAGCGTTTCGTTGGCAGCCGCCAGCGCGTCCCGGAAGATCGCATCATCCGGATCACTGTAAAACACCATGATGTGCGGCATCTCCAGCGCCGCGGCCGCGCGGATGCGCACACGTGCGGGCAGACGCGAGGCGACCGTGCCCTCCGTGGCGCGGATGGGCGTGACAGAATCCGGCGCGTAATCATACGCCTCCAGATCGAGTGCGCCGACAATACCGCAGCGGATGGCGCCGCCCGGCAGCGTGCGCTGCACGAGCACGAGACTGTGCGGCACGGTGCGGAATACACCGCCGTCGAGATAACGATGCATGGTCTGCTGAATCTCGCGCGTTGCCGCACCCTCATCGCACTTGCCGAGGTAAAACTCCGGCAGCATCAGCCGCAGTGTGGACGGTGCGTCACCGACGGTGTCCTGCACCGTCTGCCAATAGCCGGCATCCGCCGTGAACTGGTCACATGCGATGACGCTCCAGCGCCGCATATCCGCATGCGCCGGCAATAGAATATTCGTTGGGGTAAAAAACAGGTTTCGGTTCATTCCTGGCTCCACTTTTCTGCTCTGCCGACGGCACGCAGCCAGTTATCGTGATACTGCTTTGCCTGATCGGCATCCATTTCGGGCTTGAAAATGCGGTCGGACTGGCGCAGGAGCGCAATATCGTCCACGCTCTCCCAGACGCCACAGGCGAGACCGGCGAGGAACGCCGCGCCGAACGCCGTCGTCTCGACCAGCTTCGGCCGGTCGATCGGCACGCGCAGCATATCCGCCTGGAACTGCATCAAAAACGAGCTGACGGACGCGCCGCCGTCCACGCGCAGGACGGAGATCGGACTCTCGGCGTCAACCTGCATGGCGTCGAGCAGGTCCTTGACCTGATAGGCGATGCCCTCAAGCGTAGCGCGGGCAATGTGTGCCTTGTTGCTGCCGCGCGTCAGGCCGACGATCGCGCCGCGGGCGTACATATCCCAGCGCGGTGCGCCGAGACCGGTGAACGCGGACACGAGGTACACGCCGCCGTTATCCGGCACGCTCTCGGCCAGAATGTCGCACTCGTGTGCCGTTCCGATCAGGCCGAGCTCATCACGCAGCCACTGGATGGAGCTGCCGGCATTGAACACGCTGCCCTCGAGCGCATAGGTCGTCTTACCATTGACCGACCACGCAACGCTCGTGACCAGACCGCTGACGCTGCGCACGGATTTGCTGCCGGTATTCATGAGCGTGAAGCAGCCGGTGCCGTACGTATTTTTCGCCTGGCCCGGCACGATGCATGCCTGGCCCAGCAGGGCGGCCGCCTGGTCGCCGGCGCTGCCGCAGACCGGTATGCCCTCGAGCGACTCAAGCCCCGGAAGCCCCGCCGTCACCTGCCCATACACCATGGACGATGGCACCGGCACCGGCAGCATGCTCATCGGGATGCCGAGGCGTGCGCACAGCTCCTCGTCCCAGCAGAGATTATCAATGTCAAACAGCATCGTGCGCGAGCAGTTGGAGTAATCCGACACATGGGCGCGGCCGCCGGTCAGATTCCAGATGAGCCACGAATCCACGTTGCCGAACAGCAGCTCGCCGCGCTCGGCACGCTCGCGCGCACCGGGAACGTTATCGAGGATCCACTTGATCTTCGTGCCGGAGAAATAGGCGTCAATGAGCAGGCCGGTCTTTTCCTTCACATACGGGCCGAGACCGTCGGCCGTGAGCTGGTCGCAGATGGGCGCCGTGCGGCGGCACTGCCAGACGATCGCGTTATAGACGGGCTTGCCGGTGTTCTTGTCCCAGACGATCGTCGTCTCGCGCTGGTTCGTGATGCCGATGCCGGCGATGTCCGTCGGCGACAGGCCGCTCTTTTCAAACGCCTCGCTCATGGCAAGCATCTGACTCTCAAGGATGACCATCGGGTCATGTTCCACCCAGCCCGGTTTTGGGTAGATCTGCGTGAAGGGATACTGCGCCAGAGACACAATGTTGCCCTTACTGTCGAAAATAATCGAGCGGGAACTGGTTGTACCCTGGTCAAGTGCAATGATGTAGCCGTTCATAATTCACATTAACCTCCATAGACTTGACGGAATCCGTCAATTGGAATACAATTCAGGTAGCTTTTAGTATATCACAACTGGAGGAGTATTGCTATGCCATCTTTTCATGATTTCAGGTTTTTGTCCACTGACGGGAAACACAAGGTATTTGCAAGAGAATGCACACCCGACGGCGAAGTCCGCGCCGTTTTGCAGATCGCGCACGGCGTCGCCGAGCACATTTACCGCTATGCCCCGTTTATGGAGTTTCTGGCCGACAACGGCTTTGTCGTCGTCGCCAACGACCACCTCGGCCACGGCAAGACTGCCGAAAACGAGCAAGAGCTGTGCTTCTTTGCGGAAAAGGACGGCTGGAACGATGTTGTGAGCGACATGGACCAGCTCCACAAGCTGACCGCCGCCAAGTACCCCGATGTCCCCTACTTCCTGTTCGGCCACAGCATGGGCAGCTTCCTGACCCGCACCTACATCATTGACCATCCGGAGGGACTCAAGGGCGTTATCATCAGCGGCACCGGCCAGAACCCGGCCGCTGTCGTCGCCGCCGGCAAGCTCATGGCCAAGCTCGAGATGATCGACAACGGTCCGATGTACCACAGCCCCAAGCTCGATAAGCTCGCCTTCGGCAGCTACAACAAGAAGTACGACCATGTGCGCACGAACCTCGACTGGCTGACGCGCGACGAGGCGATCGTTGATCAGTACATCGCTGACCCGCTCTGCGGCGCGATGGCGACGGCCGGCATGTTCCATGATATGATGGGCGGCCTGCAGTATATCTGGAAGACGGAAAATCTCAATAAGATGAACAAGGCCACCCCGGTCTACTTCATGGCCGGCGACGGCGACCCGGTCGGCAACTACGGCGAGGGCGTCAAGAAGGTCTACAACCGCTTCCTGAAGGTCGGCTGCAAGGACGTGAAGCTCAAGCTCTACAAGGACGGCCGCCATGAGATGCTCAACGAGCTCAACAAGGATGAGGTTTATGCAGACATCCTCGACTGGCTCAACAGCAAGATCTGATTTTCTCGGTCGATACCATTACCACAGTTCATCACGGCAAGTTATATAAGCTGCGGGCGGTGCATCAGCACCGCCCGCAGTATTTTTATAAAGCGTTTAGTCGATGACAGAAAAAACGCGTTCATCCCCGGATGAAAAATCTTCTGGATTATAGTACGGAAGTTCCCCCATCCACACCTGATGGAAACGAACCGTAAGGGAATCATGGCGGCTTACTGCAACATAAACTGCAAGCTTTCTCTGCGGATACTGCATCTTGATATTGCAATAGATGAGCCGGCAAAGAACAGGTGCGTCTGCAACAAGTTCAGAAAACGCTTCGTCCGAAATATCATCCAACAAGTGCTCGTGGTTGTTTCCAGCCTCATATGCCGTTTTGTCCTCTACGGAAAGCAGAATGGTCTTTCTATGGTCATCGCATAAACAAAGCAGTTCATTCCCGGCAGCATCCGTCAGCACTTGATAATGCAAAAGCTGCGAGAATGTCCGGAACAAACCTGAGATACCGGTCGAATGTGATGCGCACAGCTTCCTTCTAAAAAGCCATTTCACGTTTGAGAAAGCTTTTTCTCTATCAGCCGCGGCAATCGTTCCGTAGGGCTTTTGCCGGTCGTAATAATTGCACAAATAGAGTCCGTGGTCTTTGATACGCATGGCGATGGAGACAGTTTCGTTTTCGCGTGAATATGTCAAAAATCTCGAAATGCCAGTACACAAATCTCGCGCAAAACTCCGCAAGGCAAGAAACTCCCGGCACGAAATATGCTCCACTAATTTGACTTCAATATCATCTTTTGGAGCGCCTGGATATGCCGAATCCATTCGCCTGCAGAATTCGCATATTCCATGAATGAAATCTATTTCTCTTCTCATAGTCAGCACCTGAAATAACGTTACAGTTCCGAGCCCTGCACCAGATCGTCGCGCGCGAAAGCGGCGCGGATCGCATTGAGCACGCGCTTTTTGTCCGCGCTCCAGAGCGGCGCGATGAGGTCGCGCTTGGCGCCGTCGCCGGTCAGGCGGTGGATGACCACCTCCGGTGGGAGTACGCGCAGACACTGCTCGAGCAGGTCGATATAGTGCTCCGGCGTGAGCACCTCGAACTTCCCGGCAGCATAATCTGCCGCCAGATCCGTGCCGCGCAGCACATGCAGCAGGTGCAGCTTGATGCCCTGCGCCCCGCTCTGACCGATATAGCGCGCGGTCTGCACCATCTGCGCATCCGTCTCCCCCGGAAGGCCGAGGATCTGGTGCACAATGACCTCCAGACCGGCCGCGCGGAGGCGGCGGACCGCATCGTCAAACACCGGCAAATCGTAGCCGCGGCGGATATAGGCTGCGCTCTGCGGATGGATGGTCTGCAGGCCGAGCTCGACCCAGACGGGCTTTTCCGTGTTCAACCGCTGCAGCAGCGCGATCACCGCATCCGGCAGGCAGTCCGGCCGCGTGGCGACCGACAGCGCCACAACGTCCTCCGGCGCAAGCGCCTGTGTGAACAGGCGCTCCATGCGCGCGAGGCTGCCATAAGTGTTCGTGAAGTTCTGAAAATAGGCAATGTATTTACCGCCGCCGTTTTTACCGGCCACGCGCACCTTGGCCGCCTCGATCTGCTGCGGGATGTCCAGTGCGCGGTCGGCGGCGAAGGCGCCGGAACCGTCCCCGGCACAGAAAATGCAGCCGCGCGCGCCGATAGTCCCGTCCCGGTTCGGACAGGTAAAGCCGCCGTCGAGCGCAAGCTTATAGACCTTGCAGCCGAAGCGGCGGCGCAGCTCCTCGTTCAAAGTGTGATAATACATAGCAGAAAAAGGCCGGGGATGCCCGGCCTTTGTGTTTATGCCTTCATCTGGCGCTTGCGCGCGAGATTGACCATACCGTCTTGCATGTCGTTGAGATTCATGAGCATCTTGCCGCTGCCGAACGCTGCGCACGAGAGTGCGTCGTCCACGACCGTCGTGCGGATGCCGGTGTCCTTCTCCACGAGTTGATCAAAGCCGTAGATCAGACTGCCGCCGCCGGCCATGATGATGCCGTTTTGCGCCAGATCGGCCACGAGCTCCGGCGGCGTGCGCTCGAGCACCATGTGGATGGTCTCGAGAATATCGCGCGCGGGCTCGGCAATGGCCTCCACGAGCTCGACGGAGCTGATCTTCATGGACTTCGGCAGACCGGTCGTCAGGCAGCGGCCCTTGACCTCCTGAATGCCCACTTCTGCGCGTGGGACGAGGCATGCGATGCCGATCTTGAGCTCCTCGGCCGTGCGCTTGCCGATGAGGATGTTGTGCTTGCGGCGCACATAGCGCACGATCGCCTCGTCAAAGGCGTCGCCGGCGGTCTTGATGGATTCGCTCTCGACCACGCCGCCGAGGGAGACGACCGCGACCTCCGTCGTGCCGCCGCCGATGTCGATGACCAGATGGCCGTCCGGCTTGGAGATGTCCGCTCCCGCGCCGGCCGCCGTGGCCACGGCGGACTCCACGAGGTACACCTTGCGCGCGCCGGCCTCGATGACGGCGTCAATAACGTTGCGCTCCTCCACGCCGGTCACACTGCTCGGCACCGTGACGAGCACGCGCGGCTTGAAGAGGCTGAACGACGTCACGCGCGAGAGCAGCTCCTTGAGCATGAGCGCCGTCATGTCATAGTCTGAGATGACGCCCGCGCTGATCGGATGGATGGCCACGATGTTCGCCGGGGTACGGCCGAGCATTTTCTGCGCATCCTGACCGACCTTGAGCATCCGGCCGGTGTACTTATCGACCGCTACGATGGACGGCTCGCGCAGCATGATGCCCTTGCCGCGCACAAACACGCGGATGTTGGTCGTGCCGAGGTCGATGGCAATGTCACGTTCAAAAATCATCATAAAGCAAAACTCCTGTATCATCCGCGCAGCGGATGTTATAGTCAATCGTAGCCGTCTCGCGGCTGTTTTAGTCGGCCGCGCGCGCGACCGTGGCGCAGACGACCTGCTCCGCACCCGCTTTGCCGAGCACACGCGCGCATTCCGACAGAGTCGAGCCGGTCGTGACGATATCGTCAATGAGCAGAACGCGCTTTCCCGTCACATCCGCGCCCTTTTTCATGTGGTAAGCCCCGGTAATGTTCGCGCGGCGCTTGGCAGCGTCGCCGGTGCCGGACTGCGGCTGCGTGTTGCGCTGCTTATAGAGCGTCGGCGTGAGCGGCATGCCGAGTGTCTTTGCCGTCGCTTTCGCCAGCAGGCGCGCCTGATCGTAGCCGCGCTCGCGCAGGCGCTTGCGGCTCAGCGGCACCCAGGTGATGATGTCATACGCTCCCGGAAGCTCCGTGCGCACCGTTTCGGCAACGAGTCGACCATAGACTTTTGCGTACCCGGTCGCGCCGCCAAATTTATAGCGCAGCAGCGATTCACGCACATTGCCCTCATAATTAAGCGGAGAGACACATGCCGGAATGAACGGGAAGTGCTGCCGTCCACCATTTTGTGCAAACGGCAGACCGGTCCTGCAGTGTGCGCAGACACCCTCGCGGCTGGTCTCGAGAAAATCATGGCAGAACGCGCACCGCGGCGGATAGAGCAGGTCGAGCAGGAACGAGATCACTTTCATGCTTCACCGCACTCCCCGCAGAGCCGGGCGCGCAGGCCGCTGTAGCGCCGGGTCTGTGCCTGATTGTCAATCATATGATAAGCCACACCCTCGTCGCCGACGACGATGAGCAGGGACTTGGCGCGCGTGATGGCCGTATAGAGCACACTGCGCGTGAGCAGCATGGGCCCGGCTTTTCCGATGCAGAGCACGACCGCGCGGTACTCGCTGCCCTGCGATTTGTGCACCGTCATGACCCACGCGTGCTCGAGCTCGTTGAGCATCTCGAAGCCGTAGGTCGCGGTCTTGCCGTCGTAGCAGACGGCGAGCGTTTCCGTCTGCGGGTCGATGGCCGTGATCTGGCCGACGTCGCCGTTATAGACCCCAGTCCCGGCTGTCGTACCGTCCGGGTTTTTGAGCACGATATCGTAATCATTGCGGATCTGCATCACGCGGTCGCCCTCGCGGAAGATAATTTCGCCGAAGCGGCGTTCCTTCTTTCCGTCGGCCGGCGGGTTAAGTGCCGCCTGCAGGCGCACGTTCAGCGCCGCCATGCCGGTGTCATACTTGCGCGTCGGCGTGAGCACCTGAATGTCCGACGGCGGGATCTTCATATTATTCGGCAGGCGTGTTTTGCACAGCTCCACGACCGTATCGGCCGCTTTCTGCGGATCTGTACGCCGGAGGAAGAAGAAGTCCCCGCTGTTTTTTGTTAGCGGCGGGTGATCGCCGCGGTTGATGGCGTGCGCGTAGGCGACGATGCTGCTCCCGGCGGCCTGGCGGAAGATCTCCGTCAGGCGCACGGTCGGGATGACACCGCTGCGGATGATATCCGAAAACACGTTGCCCGGGCCGACGGACGGCAGCTGGTCGGCGTCGCCCACAAGGATGAGCCGGCACTCCGGGCGCATGGCGCGCAGCAGCGCGCACATGAGCGAGATGTCCACCATGGAGCACTCGTCGAGGATGACGGCGTCGCACGCGAGCGGGTCGTCCTCGTCGCGCCGGAAGGCGATGTCCTGGTGATCGTCGCTCATGCCGGCCTCGAGCAGGCGGTGGATCGTCTGCGCGCTCCGGCCGGTCAGCTCACTCATGCGCTTGGCGGCGCGGCCGGTCGGGGCGGCAAGCTGGGTGTCGAGCTTGAGCACATCAAACAGAGCGAGGATCGCCCGGATAGACGTCGTCTTGCCGGTGCCGGGGCCACCAGTGATGGCGATGACCTGGTGCTGACACGCAATGCGGAGCGTTTCCTTCTGCTGCTCGGCAAAAGTCAGGCCGAGCTGTGCTTCAATCTGTGCCGCGATTTTTTCCGTATCCGGCATGCGGCGGTATTCATTCTGCGCCATAGCGAGCAGCCGCTCGGCCGTGTAGGCCTCCGCCTCGTGCAGGCGTGCGAGATAGCACCCGTCGCACCCCGCGACGCGCTCGCGCACCAGTTCGCCGCTCTCTACAAGCGTGTCCACGCTCTGGGCGACCAGCTCGTCCGGCACGCCGCTGAGCTGCGACGTCGCTGCCAGCAGATTGCGGTACGAGATGAAGCAGTGGCCGCGAATGGCGTTATAAGCGAGCTCATACAGCGTCGCCGCGGCGACACGCTCCGCACTCTGGTCGTCAAAGCCGTGGCCGAGCGCCAGCGCGTCCGCCTCTTGAAACGTGGCGCCGATGGCGTCCGAGACGAGTATGTAGGGGTTATCCTGCACAAGCTGCAGGGCCTCGTCACCATAATACTGATACATTCGCAGGGCAATGACCGGGCGGATATTCGCTGAGGCCAGAAACTCGATCAAGCGGCGCATGCCCGCCTGACGGCGGAAATTGGCCGACATGGTCTTCGCCTTGGAAAGACTGATGCCCTTGATGGCCGTGAGCTTTTCCGGCTCGTACTCCAGTACATTCAACGTGTCGGCGCCGAAGCGCGATACAAGCAGCGACGCCGTCGCCGGGCCGATGCCGTGCACGGCGCGCCCGGCGAGGTAGGCATAGATTGCGTCCGCCGTCTCCGGCATGGTGCGCTCGGCAAACTCGGCCTTGAACTGCTGGCCGTGCACCGGGTGCGTCATCCAGCTGCCGGTGACGATCATGGACTCGCCCGGCACGGCGTACGGAATGCAGCCGACGACCATCGTCTGGCTGCCGTCGTCCACGTCCAACTTGAGGACGGTGTAGCCGTTTTCCTCGTTCTGATAGATGACCGCCGCGACGGTGCCGCATAATTCTATTGGATTGGTTTTTGCATCCATCGGCAAAACTCCTCCGTTTTGCACAGCTTCAGATCTCCGCACCGGCGTGCAAGGCGCTCAACCAGCGCAGCAGCTTCTTCCGTAAGGCCGCAGTCCACGAGCAGAATGTCCGCCGCGACCGTGCCGCTGTCACGCAGCCACAGAGCGCCGCGCAGGAGATTTTCCAGTTCCGGTGCGTCCCCGTGCGCCTGCACGACGAGCGTGATGCGCGTGCCCCGGCCGGAGCGCACCGGCGTGAGCAGCGCGCCGCTGAGCATCCACAGCAGCCAGGCAAAGCCCAGGATCAGCAGGACGCATAAGGTGATCTGAATGACCATGTTCACCGCCCCCTCTCCTTTCAGCCTATGAGAAAGGGGGCTTGGCCGTTAACTTTCGAGTTCTTTTTTCAAAAACTGGCCGGTGTAGCTCCCGGCGCAGCGCGCACAGTCCTCCGGTGTGCCGGTAAAGACGATGTTTCCGCCCGCGTCGCCGCCCTCAGGGCCGAGGTCGATGATGTGATCGGCCACTTTGATGACGTGCAGGTTGTGCTCGATGACCAGCACCGTGTTGCCGGCATCGGTCAGGCGGTCAAGAATATCGATCAGGCGCGCGATGTCCGCCACATGCAGACCGGTCGTCGGCTCGTCGAGGACGTAAATCGTCCGGCCGGTGCTGCGCTTGGACAGCTCGGTCGCAAGCTTGATGCGCTGCGCCTCGCCGCCGGAGAGCGTCGTGGACGGCTGGCCGAGCCTGACATAGCCGAGACCGACATCCATGAGCGTCTGCAGCCGGTCGCGGATCTTCGGCTGGTTCTGAAAGAACGCAAGCGCTTCCTCAACGGTCATGTCCAGCACTTCGGCAATGTTCTTGCCCTTGTAGTGTACCTCGAGCGTCTCGCGGTTGTAGCGCTTGCCCTTGCAGACCTCACAGGGCACGTAGACATCCGGCAGGAAGTTCATCTCAATCTTCAGCAGGCCGTCGCCGGAGCAGGCCTCGCAGCGGCCGCCGCGGATATTGAACGAGAAGCGCCCGGCGCCATAGCCGCGCAGCTTTGCGTCCTGCGTGGAGGCAAAGAGCGCGCGGATATCGTCAAACAGGCCGGTATACGTCGCCGGGTTGGAGCGCGGCGTGCGGCCGATGGGGCTCTGGTCGATGTTGATGATCTTATCCAGATACTCCACGCCGTCGATCCCGTCACATTTCCCGGGACGCACCTTGGCGTGGTTAAGCTTGCCGACGAGTGTTTTATACAGCACCTCGTTGACGAGCGAAGATTTTCCGCTGCCGGACACGCCGGTCACGCATGTCATGACCCCCAGCGGGATCTCCACATCCACGTGCTTGAGATTATGCTCTGCCGCGCCGCGGATCACAAGCGCATGGCCGTTTCCGGCGCGGCGGTGTGTAGGCACGGGAATTTTCTTTTTCCCGGACAGATACTGCCCGGTGATGGAGCGCTCGCAGCGCGCGACCTCCTCCGGCGTGCCGGCGCAGACCACTTCCCCACCGTGCACGCCCGCGCCGGGGCCGATGTCGATGAGATAGTCCGCCGCGCGCATGGTGTCCTCGTCGTGCTCGACGACGATGAGCGTGTTGCCGAGGTCACGCAGCTCGCGCAGCGTGGCCAGCAGCTTTTCGTTATCGCGCTGGTGCAGGCCGATGGACGGCTCGTCGAGAATATACAGCACGCCCATGAGCGACGAGCCGATCTGCGTTGCAAGCCGGATGCGCTGGCTCTCGCCGCCGGACAGCGTTGCCGCCGAGCGCGCGAGCGTCAGGTACTGCAGACCGACACTCTGCAGAAAATGCAGCCGCGAGCGCACCTCGCGCAGGATGCTGTCGGCAATTTTGGCGTCCTTCTCGCTCAGGGCAAGCTTATCCAGAAACGCCAGCTCCTCCGTGATCGGCAGCGCCGTGAACTCCGAAATGTTCAGCCCGCCAACCGTGACGGCCAGCACCTCCGGCCGCAGTCGCGCACCGTGGCAGTCCGGGCAGGCGGTCTCCGCCATGCAGGACTCGATCGACGCGCGCATGGCCTCGCTCTGCGTCTCCTGATAGCGGCGCTCGAGGTTGCAGACGATGCCTTCAAACGGGCGGCGCAGCACACCGGTGCCGCGGTTCGTATCATAATGCAGCGTAAGCTCCTCGCCGCCAGTGCCGTAGAGCAGGATCTGGCGCACGTTTTCCGGCAGGTCGCCGATCGGCGTGGTGAGGTCAAAGTGATATTTTTCCGCCAGCGCCTCGTAGTACATCCGGCTGATGCTGTCACCCTTGACGCTGTTCCAGCCGCTGGCCGTAACGCCGCCCTCGAGGAGCGACTTCGACGGATCCGGGATAATGAGCGCCGGGTCGATGCGCAGCCGCGTGCCGAGGCCGCCGCAGGTCGGGCAGGCACCATAGGGGCTGTTGAACGAGAACATCCGCGGCGTGAGCTCTTCGATCGAGATGCCGCAGTCGTCGCAGGCAAAGTTCTGCGAGAAGAGGATCTCGCGCTTTTCCTCCGGAATGTCCGCCAGCACGAGGCCGCCGGAGAGCGCGGACGCGATCTCCACGGCGTCCGTCAGGCGGCGGTTCTGGTCCGGGCGGATGACGACGCGGTCGACCACGATCTCGATATTGTGCTTGCGGTTTTTGTCGAGTGGGATGACCTCCGTCAGGTCATAGATGCTGCCGTCGACCCGCACGCGGACATAGCCGCCGCGGCGGGCATCGTCGAACACCTTCTGGTGCTCGCCTTTTCTGGCGCGGACGACCGGCGCTAAAATTTGCACACGCGTCGCCTGCGGCAGCGCCGCGATCTGGTCGACGATCTGATCCACCGTCTGGCGGCGGATCTCCTTGCCGCATTTCGGGCAGTGCGGCACGCCGACGCGTGCCCAGAGCAGACGCAGATAGTCGTAGATCTCCGTGACCGTGCCGACGGTCGAGCGCGGATTCTTGCTGGTGGTCTTCTGGTCGATGGAAATGGCCGGGCTCATGCCCTCGATGGAATCGACGTCCGGCTTATCCATCTGGCCGAGAAACTGGCGTGCATAGGACGACAGGCTCTCCATATAGCGCCGCTGGCCCTCGGCAAAGATGGTGTCGAACGCAAGGCTCGACTTGCCGGAGCCGGAAAGGCCGGTCATGACGACCAGCGCATCGCGTGGAATTTCCACATCAATGTTCTTGAGATTGTTCTCCCGCGCGCCTTTGATAACGATATGATCCCGCATGGGTGCCTCCGTGGTTGCTTAGGATTCTTCGATGGTCAGATCCGCCGTAGTCGCGCGCACGAGCGCGATGAGCGCCTGCGGTGCGGTCTCGACCTGATAGCCGATCTTGCCGGCGCTGACGAGGATCGTCTCCTGCGCGAGCGCCTGCGCAGCAAAGACCGTGCGAAACTGCTTTTTCATGCCGACCGGCGAGCAGCCGCCGCGCACGTAGCCCGTCAGGGGCGTAAGCTCGGAAACATGCAGCATGGCGACGGACTTCTCCCCCACGGCCTTCGCCGCCTTCTTGAGGTCAAGCTCGCACGCGACCGGGATGACGAACACGTACGGCGTCTTGCTCGCGCCGCGGGCGACCAGCGTCTTGAACACCTTCGCCGGGTCCATGCCCGTCATCTGCGCGACGGTCACGCCGTCCACCGCATCGTCGCCGTGCGGATATGTGTGCGGCGTGTAGGGCACCTTCTTCTGGTCGAGCAGGCGCATGACATTTGTTTTTTCGATGGATGATTTCGCCATGAGACATTCCTCCGCTGATAATAACACTTTATTATATCCGATTTCCCGCATGGTTTCAAGGGATTTGACCTTAAAAGCGTTGCGAACCGGCACGGTTATGCTATAATGCACTCAGAATGAAACCGGAGGGATGACCGATGCCGGATAACACGATCCGCGGCCGCTTTGCGCCCAGCCCGAGCGGGCGGCTGCATTTGGGCAATGTGCTGACGTTTCTGCTGGCATGGCTGGATGTGCGCGCGCGCGGCGGGACGATGGTGTTCCGCCTTGAGGATCTCGACCCGGAGCGGAGCTGGGAGCACTACGCAGAGCTCATGGCCGACGACCTGCTCTGGCTCGGGCTTGACTGGGACGAGGGCTGGCGCCCCGGCTCGCAGGACAGCCGTCAGGGCACGCGCACGGAGCACTACACCGCCGCGCTGGACGCTTTGACGGAGTGCGGGATGGTATATGACTGCTACTGCAGCCGCGCCGAGCGGCTGGCCGCCAGCGCGCCGCACCCTGGCGAGCCGCGCGAGGCCGGCTGCCCCTGCCGGACGCTAACGGTTCAGGAGGTGCAGGCGCGCCTGCGCATGGGCCGGAACGCGGCGAAAAAGCTGGAAGTGACCGATGCGGACATTTCCTTCATCGACGGGCACTACGGCCCGCAGAAAATGGAGCTGCGGCGCGGGCGCGATGATTTTCTCATCCGGCGCTCGGACGGCGTGTTCGCCTACCAGCTTGCCGTGAGCGTGGACGATCTGGAGATGGGCATCACGCGCGTCGTGCGCGCACGGGATCTGCTCGACTCCACGCCCCGGCAGATCTGGCTGATTGAAACACTCGGTGGCCGTGTGCCGGAGTATGCGCACGCGCCGCTGCTCGTTGCGCCGGACGGGCGCAAACTCTCCAAGCGTGAGGGCGACCTGAACATGGAGGCCCTGCGGCAAAAATATACGCCGGAGCAGCTGACCGGCAAGCTCGCAAAGCTCGCCGGACTGCGGCCGACGGACGCGCCGGTGACGGCTGCGGAGTTGGCGGCGGACTTTTCCTGGGACAAGGTGCCACGCGCTGACATTCCGATACCCGAGGATTTTTAACCGAAAACGCACGGTGGGCGCATCCAGACGGATGCGCCCATTTCCCATGCAGTTATTTTTTCAGCAGCCGGTCGCGCATGGTGTTGTGCGCGGCGAGCTCGGCCGCATCGTCCAGCGGCTGGAGTTCCAGCTCCGGATAGCGCTGCTGCAGCGCCGTCGTGAGCAGATGGTCGCAAAACGCGGGGTTTTTCGGCAGGACCGGGCCGTGGCTGTACGTACCGAACACGTTGCGGTAGCGCACGCCCTCAAAGCCGTCCTCCCCGTTGTTGCCGCCGCCGACGAGCACCTTGCCGAGCGGCGACACGCCGCTGCCGAGGTAGGTCTTGCCGCTGTGGTTTTCAAAGCCGACGACCGTGCTGCCACCGGACTCCGGCAGACATTCAAAAAGGAAGTTGCCGATCATGCGCTCTTTCGAACCGACGGTGTAATAATCGATCGCGCCGATGAAATCACACTGCTTGCCGTCCCACGTGCGGTAGTAGCTGCCGAGCATCTGGTAGCCGCCGCAGATGGTCAAAAACGTTTTACCGTCGGCAATGGCGGCCTTGATCTCGCCGCCTTTTCCGGCTTTCAGGTCGGACAGGAGCACCTCCTGCTCAAAGTCCTGACCGCCGCCGATGAAAAACAGGTCAAACTGCGTGAAATCCGCCTGCTCGCCGACCGTGACCTCCGTCACCTCGGCGCCGATGCCGCGCCACTCCAGGCGGCGGCGCATACAGAGAATGTTGCCCCGGTCGCCGTAGAGGTTCAGAAGGTCCGGGTACAGGTGGCAGATGCGCAGGGTCTTCTCGCTCATTCCCAGAACTCCTTTCCGCCGAGCTGCTTTTGCAGCCGGCCGCGCAGATCCAGCATGGACGTATACGTCGGCATAATGAACACCGGATATTCCGACGTGCACATGGCGTCGATCAGCGGGTCATAGTCGTAAAATACCTGGATCTTTGCCTCATCCACCCCCGCATATTTCAAGCGCAGGCGCAGCTCATCGGCGCGCGTGCCGGATACGAACACCTGCCGCAGGTGCTCACCCATGGCAGCAAGCCGCTCAAAGTCCGCGTCCCAGATCCATGAAATATCCGTGCCGTCGGCGTCCAGGTCGTTGAGACAGACGACAAACGTCGCGTCCTCGTTGAGCCCGGCGAGGTAGCGCATGGTCTGATTGCAGCCGGCCGGGTTTTTGACGAGCATCATGCGCCCGGGCGTGCCGCGCAGATCAAACTTCTCCATGCGGCCAAAGCCACAGCCAAACGTGCCGAGCGCGTGCACGATCGCCTCCGGCGTGAAGCCAAACGCATATAGCGCCGCCGCCGACCCGACGGCATTGTAGACGTTATACGCCGCCGGCAGGTTGATGTGCACGGCGTATTCCCGCCCGCCGATGGACATGGTGACATCGCTCGTATCCACACCGAGCGCCTGCACAGCTGTAACGGCGACCTGCGGCTCCTCACGGTGATAGCCGCACTTCGGGCAGCGGAACGCGCCGAGATGGCCGTACGTGCGGTAGTCATAGATATACTCTGCCTTGCAGTGGATGCAGTGCGGCGCGTCGGAGATCTCCGTCAGGTCGTCGCCGCCGAGCGGCACGTTCACGCCGAAGCGCACGACCGGATTCGGCACCTGTGCCGGGATGGAGGCAATAAGCGAACAGTCGGCATTGATGCATAGTGTGCTCTCCGGTGTGTGACGGATGCCCTCGAGAATGTTGTTGAGGGTATGCGTGATCTCGCCGTAGCGGTCAAGCTGGTCACGGAACACGTTCGTGGCCACGATAACCTCAGGTTTGAGATACTTGAGCACCGTTTTGGACGCCGCCTCGTCGCACTCGATGACGGCGAACTGGCACTTCGGCCGCCCGGTCAGCGTACTGTGCATGGCAAACTCCGCCGTGATGCCGGAGATGAGGTTCGCGCCGGAGCGGTTGGCAAAGTAATTGAGCCCCGCATCGGCGAACGCCTGCTCGATCATGCGGGAGCTGGTCGTTTTGCCGTTCGTACCGGTGACGAGGATAACGCGCACGCCCTGCGAGAGCACGCCGAGCACCTGCGGATATACCTTCAGCGCCACCCGGCCGGGAAACGCCGTGCCGCCGCGGCGCAGCAGCCGCAGCAGACCGCGCGCGAGCTTACATAGCAATACTGCAAAAAAAGTTCGGATCTTCATTCGTTTGGGTCACTCCGTGATGATTTGCACCTGTCAGCAGATGCTCATTTTGACTGTTTTACCGGCCAAGGTCAGCATATCGCGCAGCTCCTGCACCAATTGCAGCTTACGCTCAAAGCTGAACTCCGTATCCTGCTGGGCGAGGTTGCTCGCGTTGCCAAAGAGGACATTGACCTCCGTTGCCTCTTCGAGCAGCATGAGTGCGAGCTTGGACGCACCGTCTTTCATGTGGGCGAGCTCGAGCGTGTACATACCGTCGGCAAGGTAGTCCTTGATGTGCTCCATCGTCGCGTTGACCGTAACGATCCCCTCGGTGGTCAGATCCACACCGTGGATCTCGCTCATCGGCGGAACCTCCTCCGTGCCGCTGCCTGGCAGTGTGCGCACCTTCACGCCCAGATATGCCGCGACAGCGTTGGCTGTGGTGCCGCCGCAGACAACGTGCTTGCCATCCTTGCCGAAAAACAGGCGCATCGTGCTCAGATCGTCATCCTTGCGCTCGGGCGGCCCGATCATGACGTTGACCGGACAGCGCTCGCGCAGACGCGCGACAACAACGGTCGTATCATCATGCATGGTGTCCATGTCCAGGGTCTTGACGGTCGAAAGGATGCTGGCCGCCATGCGCTGCGAGGAGACGTTAGACGAATAGTTGCGCAGGATAAAATCCTCAATATCCTGCTGCGCCCAGCCGGCGTCCGTCGTCACGCCGCGTCCGGCCTCCGACACCCCATCGCTGAAGAGCACGAGCATATCTCCCACGTCAAAATGCAGGTAGCTCTCGTGCAGCTCCTTTTCCTGAATAAAGTTGACGGAATAGTTATATTTTGTGATCGCACCGTTATGCACAAATACGGCGTTCGGGTTATCATACTGGATCAGGCGCACGCGGGTGCCGGCCGTCTGCAGGATCGTAAAGGTCGCATAGGCGAGCTTGCGCTCCTTGCACATGGGCAGCGTCTCCGCCACGGTCGTAACGCACTCGTCAATGGGCACGCTGCCCTTGAGCATGGTCGTGAGCATGGTCGTTGTCAGCGTGGAGAGAATGTTGGCCTTGACGCCGCTGCCGAGGCCGTCGGAGAGGATGACCGTCGCATCGTTTCCGTCCCATTCGAGCGCGCACTGATCTCCGCAGAGCGTCTCCCCGTTTTTGTTGCGGCTGATGACGCTGATGTCCCAGACCGTGTTCCTGCAGCGATTGATTCGTTTACGCATCATCGTCGCCGTCCTCATCGAGCATGATGGCCTCCTTCAGGTCGTGGACCGCCACCTTGGTCTCCGCTGCCGTCTCTCCGAGCAGGCTCGCGATCTCGTGGACGATGCGCAGCTGGTTGGCGATGATGTCATCTGCCAGATCGGCCGCGTGGATCTTCGTCTTCTGGATCTTGTTGCGGCGCTGGCGCGCCTTCGTCACATCACGCATGATGCAGGTGAAAAGCGTCCGCTCCGGGTCGCAGATGAAAATACGCTCGAGGTAGACGTTATAATCAGCAAGGAACACCTCGTCCGTGACCTGCGTCTCCTCCTGGCTGATCATCTTCACGAAATCATACTCATCCATAATGCGCGAGACCGGATAGCCGATGATGTCCGCCGGATCCTTGATGCCGAAAATCTTGCAAGCCGCTTTGTTGATCTGCTTGACCTTCAGCTTTTTGCCGACAGTGACAATGCCCTCCGGGGAGACGTTGATGATCTTCTCGGAGTAGGTCTCGGCACGCTCTTTCATATATGGCATGCACATGCTGATCTCAGCGCGGCCCTCATAGACGGCGATGGCCTTGTCGCGGCAGGTGCGGTAGCCGCACAGACCGCAGTTGAGCTCATCCGCCGGGCTGAATTTGCCCATTTTGCGCAGGATCCCGTTAATAACAGAGTCTGGCGGTAAGTCGACCGGGTGCTTCTTGTCTATGAGCGCGCGGTGCATATCCACCGGCTCCTGAATGTCGAAGTTTCTTTCGCCACCGGCGCTCTTGATCACGCGGCGGCGCGATTCGAGCAGGTTTGTGTGCTTCTGCCGAAAAGCGAGACCGCCGACGCAGTTTCCGTGGCAGGCAGCGATCTCAATAAAGCAGTTGCGCAGATTGCCGTTGACGACGCTCTTGAGCGTCTGGATGCTGTCATCCAGACCGTCAAGGAACAGATAATCGCGCCCGGAATCGAGCGACATGGAGTGCAGAACGCCGTTTGTGATCGTATAACCGCGCGAAAGCATCGGCTCATCGGCCGGGACGTTGGGGTTAACAGCAACACCGGCCTCATGCATCCAGTCCTCAAGCTCCGTGAACGTGATGTCGTAATCGGCACCGACGCTCTCAAAGCGCGTCGTCTCCTCCTTCTTGGAGATACACGGGCTGATGTAGACAATGGTCGCGCCCGGATAACGCTTGCGCAGCAGCACGGCATGCGCCTGCATCGGGGAGAGCACCGGAGCCAAATATGGCAGCGCCTCCGGCAGATGCTTTTCCACATAGAGCACGATCGTCGAACAGCCGGATGTAATGATCGGCGCATCGCCCGGCTGACGCGCGAGCTCCTCGAGCTGCTTCTTGACCAGATAGGCGCCCTCCGCTGTCTCATGTGCCGCCGCAAAGCCGAGCTTTTTCAGCGGCTCTTCGATGCCCGAAAAACCGGGGGTGTCAAAATAGGCAATGTAGGAAGAATCGACGCTCACAACGACCTGCTGGCCGGATGCGATCAGCTTCTGGATCTGCGCGACGTCGCTGATGTCCTCCTTGGCATGCTGCGGGCAGACGGACACGCAGTTGCCGCAGAGAATGCAGTCACTGGAAATGATCTGTGCGTGACCCTGATAGACGCGGATGGACTTGACCGGGCAGAACCGGACGCATTTGTAGCAGTTTTTGCAATTGGCCTGTTTGAAACGCAGAACATCCATGGGGCTCCCGCCTTTCTGTGTAAATTCACGCTGTGTATGTTCTCTTAATGTAGCACAAAACCGCGCGGGGCACAAGCGGTGAATTATACGATCAAGTGCAACAGAAAAAAGAAAAGAAGTTCATACGAATCTCTGGTAGAATGCAATCACCACAAAAACCAAAAGGAGACA